>Ga0114970_10000505_pt1 | contig 29311 bp, 27 predicted proteins | sample M_140205_XF_Meta_FD_87030 | JGI IMG/M metagenome (GOLD analysis project Ga0114970, IMG submission 87030) | Freshwater microbial communities from Lake Montjoie, Canada to study carbon cycling - M_140205_XF_MetaG | ecosystem: Environmental > Aquatic > Freshwater > Lake | place: Lake Montjoie...
TCAGGCCGTCACGCGCATCGGGAAGGGCACGCGAAACGATGACCGACATCGCGTAATCGAGGAAGGAGCGTTCCATCTCCTCCTGGATCTCGATTGGTTCGATGGTCCCGAATGTCACCGGGGGCGCGTCGCCTGTGCCGGTGTCGTCTCCGGAGTTCTCGCCATCGTCCGATGTCTTCTTCTTCGCCATCTGTTGCCTGTGGTTCCTGTCGTCGGGCGGCTTCCTCAGATATCGAGGAACCGCACATCCTTCGCGTTTGTCTGGATGAAGTGCTTACGGGATTCAACGTCGTCACCCATGAGCACCGAGAAGACCTCGTCGGCAATTGCCGCTTGTTCCACCGTGACGCGAAGCAATGTGCGCTTCGTGGCATCCATCGTGGTGTCGCCAAGTTCGTCGAAATCCATTTCGCCGAGACCCTTAAGGCGCTGGAACTCTTTCTTGTGTTCTGGCTTCTCGTTCAAGAACACCGTCTTCGCAGCATCGTCCTTGAGGTAGATCTTTTCTTTGCCGACAACCGTTGAGTAGAGCGGCGGTTGCGCGATGTACACGTGCTGCTGTTCAACGAGCTCTTTCATGTGACGGAAGAAGAACGTGAGCAGAAGTGTGCGGATGTGAGAACCATCGACGTCGGCGTCGCACATAAGGACGACTTTGTCGTAACGGATCTTTTCGACATCGAACTCCGCACTTACACCTGCACCAATTGCGGTGATGAGTGTTTGAACTTCAGTGTTCTTCAACATCTTGTCGAGGCGAGCCCGTTCGACGTTGAGGATCTTGCCGCGAATGGGCAGGATCGCTTGAGTACGGGGATCGCGGGCAGCGACAGCTGAACCGCCAGCGGAGTCGCCTTCGACGATGAACAGCTCGCATTCCTCGGGATTGCGACTGGCGCAATCTTTCAGTTTGTCGGGCATGCCCGCGCCCTCGAGTGCGGACTTGCGTCGAGTTGCGTCGCGAGCGTTCCATGCAGCAAGTCGAGCCCGTGCAGCAAGAGTTGCTTTCCCAACAATCTTGCGGGCCTCGGTGGGATTCTCTTCGAACCAGTCGCCAAGAAGTTCATTCGTGGCTTTTTCAACCAACGAACGCATCGAGACGTTGCCCAACTTGCCTTTGGTCTGGCCTTCGAACTGTGGATCGCGCAGCTTCACCGAAATGATTGCGGTCAGTCCCTCGCGGATGTCGTCACCGGTGAGGTTGTCTTCCTTCTCTTTAAGAAGCGACTTTGCCCTGGCGTACTTGTTCACCACATTCGTGATGGACTTCTTGAAGCCTTCTTCGTGCATGCCGCCTTCGATGGTGGCAATACCGTTGGCAAAGGAGTGCATTCCGTCGGCGTTGAAGCCGGTGTTCCACTGGAACGCAATTTCGACTTCTTGGTCTTCTTCGGCCTGCTCGTAGTAGCCGACCTTCTTAAAGAGTGCTTCTTTCGAAGAATTCAGGTGGCGCACGAAGTCGATGATGCCGCCGTCGTACTTGAAGACAACTGGTTCGGTATGAGTGCTTTCCGGACGCTTGTCCTGGAATCGGATCTCGAGGCCCTTATTGAGAAAAGCCATCATCTGAAAGCGCTCGAGCAAGGTCTGCGCTCGGAAGACGGTTTCGTCGAAAATGGTGGGATCGGGCCAGAAGCGGACCGTGGTGCCAGTTCGGCCCTTCGGGGCCTTGCCACGGACTTCGAGTTTGGTAGTGAGCTTTCCGCCATTGGTGAAGTCCATGTAGTGGCGGTTGTCCGAGTGGTCGATCTCGACTTCAACTCGCTCCGACAGTGCATTCACAACGGAAATACCCACGCCATGGAGGCCACCAGAAACTTTGTAGCCAGCGCCGCCGAATTTGCCACCGGCGTGGAGCACAGTGAGCACGACCTCGGCCGCGCTCATGCCCTTCATCTTGGGGTCGGGGTGTTTATCGACCGGAATGCCTCGACCGTCGTCGACAACTTCGCAACCGCCATCGGGCAACAACGTGACTTCGATACGAGAGGCGTGACCCGCCATTGCTTCATCGACGGAGTTGTCGACAACCTCGTAGACCAAATGATGCAGACCCGCAGGACCGGTCGAACCGATATACATGCCGGGTCGTTTGCGCACCGCCTCGAGACCCTCGAGGATCGTGATGTCTTTTGCGCCGTACTCTTCGGTGGTTTTCGCCACGCTCTGGGCTTCCCCTTACCGGGACTTCGCCGGTGGATTGTTTGCGTTACCTACACGTGCAACTTTTGCTGTGGGTTTTGCTGGAAATGTTCACGGTGAACGACAGCGTCACACGGCACATGAAACAGAGTTTCGGTACTGCGTGAACTGCGAGCACTGTGTGTTTCACAGCCCTGCGATCCTACCAGTGCAACGCGTGTTTTACGGGTATTACCGGTGGCAAATCATGGCGCGCGCAGAACGACAGAGAACAGGGTCAGCCGGCCTGTTCAGGTCGCACACGAACCTCGATCGCGTCGATCGCGTTTGGTCCGAGTTCTGTTCGCAGACGTTCAACAAGATCGTGTTCGAGAAAGCGCAACTGCGTTGCCCACGCCGGATCGGAAACAGCGACAACAAGTGTGGTTCCGCGCATCGAGACTGGCCGACTGTGTGCGGCAATGGCCTCGCCAACGAGGTCTGACCATCGACCAAAAACTCGAGTGGTGACATCGGCGGAAGGTCCACCGAGGTGGCGAACTATTCGATCGAGGCTGGCGTTCATTGAAACGGGATCACTGGGGGCGGCGTCAGGCAGTGGTTCCCAGGGCATAGGCGCAGTGTAGAGATCGCTTCCGACAACGGGGCGATCGTTCGGCTTAGTCGGGCCGAACCGAAGCCCCTGATACGCGTAACACCAGTTCGGGCGTCGCTCCTGGTGGCAATCCAGCGGCACTTGATAACACCGTTTGGCCCGGCGGTAGATGGGCCAGAAGCGCCGCACTTCGGTCGGGATCGAGTTCAGAAAACACATCGTCGAGCAAAAGAATCGGAGACGACCCGGTTGCATTGGCAACAACCCGGTGAGCCGCTAACCGCAACGCCAGGGCTAATGATCGTTGCTCGCCTTGCGAGGCGTGTGTTCGCGAAGGCAGCCCGTCGAGATGAAGAACGAGATCGTCTCGGTGCGGACCAACAAGCGACACGCCCCGTCGCAATTCGTCGCGACGTGCCGCCTCGAGTGCTGAGGCAAGGCCCTGCTCTCGCCATGGAGCGTCGTACGTTGTTGTAACGGGCACTGGTCGACCAGCAACTTGTTCATAGGCAAGGTTCAACGCGGGAGCGAGTTCCGTCACTAGTTCATCTCGAGCGTGCGCAAGAGCTTCTCCGGTTTCGATCAACTTTGTGTCCCAAACACTGAGGGTCGACTCGACGTCGGGAGTAAGGCGGCCACCGGCTTGTTTCAGCAGCGCATTTCGCTGCTTCAAAATTTTTTCGAGGTCAGATCTCAACGAATCAAACGCTGGACGGCGAGCGACTAATGCGTCATCGAGATACTGCCGGCGTTGCGCTGGTCCCCCCTTTACCAACTCGAGATCATCGGGCGAAAACACCGACACACGTAGCGCACCCAGCAGGTCTCGAGTTCGTGCCAATTTCTGTTTGTTGACCTGCACTCGACCGCGGCCCGTTGCCGCGAGCTCCGCTTCAATTAACAGTTGTCGTCCTTCGCGTTCGCCTTCGGCGCGGATAACCGCCGAGGAAGCACCGGCCCGAACCAACGCATCGTTCGGTGCGCCGCGAAACGAAGAAAGCGTGGCGAGGTAGCCAATCGCTTCCATCACGTTGGTCTTACCTTCACCGTTGGCGCCAAGGAGCGCCGTAAGTCCTGGTGCAAACGAAATATCTGCGCTGGCATACGACCGGAAATCGGTGAGCCAGAGACGAGCGAGCCGCACGTCAGTTACGGATCGGCATCAACAAGTACAAGAAATCGTCGGTCTCGTTGCCTCGAATAAGCACCGGGCTTGTCGGCCTAGCAATTTCGATCGTGATCTCATCGGAAGGCGCTGCTTCAATTCCCGCTCGCAAATATTCTGGATTAAACGAAATCTCGAGTTCTTCGCCAACGTGTCGCGCGTCGATCACTTCATCGGCCTTGCCGACATCGAACGTTTCTGCAATCAACTCGACGGAATCGTTTTTGATGTCGAGACGAATCTTGGTTGTTTCTTTGGAAAGAAGACCGACGCGCTTCAACGCGTCGAGGAAAATTTCGCGCTCAATAGTGAGCCGGTTCGGGTGAGAATCGGCAGTCTTGGGGAGAAGATTTTCGTAGTCGGGGAAACTTCCGTCGAGAAGTTGGCTCACGAGGCGAACGCCCTCGACTTCAAATGAGACGTACCGTTCAGCGAGGCGAATGGTGACGGTTTCTGCGGTGGAAAGCAGCCTGTTGAGTTCTTTAAGCGCCGAGGAGGGGACGAGAACTTTCTGTCCCTCGGTGAGGATCGATGTTCCGGGAAGATCGCGAATGGCAAGTCGATACGTGTCGGTGGCGACAAGTCGAATTCCGGTTCCGTGTGCGGCGATAGAAACACCGGTGAGTTCGAACTTCCGTGATTCGTCGGTACTCGCAGCCGAAACAACCTGAGAAATTGCGTCGCGCAGAAGTGCTGCGTCGATCGTGACTGCGGAGTCGGTCGCTTCAGGCATCGGCGGATAATCGATGGCGATGGTTTTGACCGCGAACTGAGATCGCCCTGACCCGATGCGCACTTCGTTGTCATCGGCTTCGAACGTGACCGCACCTTCGGGGAGATTGCGGACAATTTCGGTGAGAAGTTTCGCAGGTACGAGCACGGTGCCATCCCGGGACCCAGAAACCGACGCAGTCGCGATGATGGTGAGGTCGAGGTCGCTGCCTGTCACTTGAAGATTGTCGCCAACCAACACGAGGTTGAGACCGGTTAGCGCTTGGCGTCCAGAGCTGCGCGGAGTAACGCCGCGAGAAGCAACGGAGATGGCTTCGACGAGGGGATCTCGCTCACAACGGAACTTCACGTCGGCTCACTTTCCTGACAGACGGTGGTACTTGATGTTGTTTTAAAAAAGAAGGAGAAATAGGTAGTGGTAGTAATAAGGGCTGTGGATTGTGGACAAACCACTGTTTTCGCAGCGTACGGGTGGTTTTGTTGTCCGACGCTCATCCACAGCAATCCACAGTCTGAACCGCGGGAGTGACAGCGCGGGGGATGACTGGCTGGTCGTCCCCTGTTCATGCAGTAGTGCGCGCGCCCTGGTCCACCGGGTTGTCCACCGCGCGAGTGTTCGGAATCACGCGCGGGTGTTCGGGGAAAGGCGGTCGCAGCGAACATAATGATCAACTGTTCCTGATCCGTTGAGTGAGCTCGGTGACCTGGTCGTAGATCTGTCGACGCTCTTTCATGAGACCGCTGATTTTCTCGACCGCATGAATAACGGTGGTGTGATCACGTCCGCCAAAATCACGGGCAATGGCGGGATAACTGAGATCGGTCATTTCACGCATTACGTACATGCCGATTTGGCGAGCGGTCACCAGTGGACGACGCCGGCTCTGTCCACGGATCTCCTCGAGGGTGAAATCAAACATTTCCGAGGTCTTCTCGAGGATTAACGCGGGTGTGATGGGCCGGGGCTGAGTGTGGGTGAGGATGTCACTAAGGACCCCCTCGGCCAATTCAACAGTGAGGGGATTGCCCGTGAGGCTGGCAAATGCGCAGACCCGGATAAGCGCACCTTCGAGCTCGCGAATGTTGTTGGTGATATTTGAGGCAATGAATTCAAGAACATCGGGCGGCGGAGCGATGGGCTCCCGCTCAGCCTTCTTGCGGAGGATGGCGAGGCGGGTTTCCAGTTCGGGGGGATTGATCTCGGTGATGAGCCCCATCTTGAAACGACTGCGAAGCCGATCTTCGAGGGTGGAAATGGAATCAGGTGGCCGATCTGAGGAGAGCACAATCTGGGCATTGGCTTGATAGAGCGACTCGAACGTATGGAAGAGCTCTTCTTGGAGGCCTTCTTTTCCTTCGATGATCTGAATGTCATCGAGGAGGAGCACGTCAATCTCGCGGTATCGCTTCTTGAATTCCGGCATGGTGTTCTGACGGATGGCATCAACGTATTGATTGAGGAACTGCTCGGTCGAGACATACCGAACCTGATGGCCGGGGTAGATCTCGCGCACATAGTTGGCAATGGCTTGAAGAAGATGGGTCTTGCCAAGGCCAGCGTCGCCATAGATAAAGAGCGGGTTATACGACTTCGCTGGCGTCTCGGCGACGCTGAGGGCAGCAGCGTGGGCGAACCGGTTCGATGTTCCGGTGACGAACGCGTCGAAGGTATAGCGAGGGTTCACAGGGAGCCCAAGCTCCGTCGATTGGGGCGCAGTTGTCCCCAGGCCGGAGGGAGTTGTCAACAGATCCTGTCCACTGTTGGGGGTATCTGTGGTCTCACCTGTGGATTGAGCTGGGGAGAAGTTCGCCGTTGGTGGCGCGACGTCGGTTTGGATGTGAATAAAAAGCGAGACGTCGCTCTGTCCGATGTCGGAGAGGGCGCCCGAAACAAGGGCGAGGTAGCGCGTCTCGAGCCGTTCTTTGACTACAGAACTGGGCACGGCAACCGAAAGTACGGTTCCGTCGAGATCGAGGGGCGTCACCATTGAGAACGTGGTCATCCATACGGCCTCGGAGACCTGCTCGCGCAAAGCAACCGTGCACTTCGTCCACAACTGTTCGGCTTGGTCCACCTGCACGACGGCCCCTGACAATGGGTTTGGTTCCACAACAACGTGCACACTTGTGGAAAAAGTCGACCGCTGTCCACACGGGGTGGTTTGTCGCCCTTCAGCACAGGTGTACCCCAGCCTCGGGGCGCCTTTCTCGAGGCCCTGTGGATGGGTGCGGGACCGTAGCACGACACCGGTGTTGCTGCATCTGGCCTCCACCCTCTAGCGTTGTCCTCCGAACAGGTGTCGGGCTCCTTGCGCATGCGTCAGGCCGGGCCCGTTTCCACACCACAACCCTTGTCTAAGAATCAACGATCTGCCGGATCCCTACTGGATCTCCAGGTCGCGGAGGCCCCTCGTGAAGCGTACGTTCCAGCCCAATAACCGCCGCCGGGCGAAGAAGCATGGCTTCCGTTCCCGCATGGCCACCCGTGCAGGTCGCAACGTTCTGCGCTCGCGTCGCCTTAAGGGCCGCAAACGGCTGTCGGCCTGATCTGGCGAATTCGTGATCGCCGCACGTTCGAAGAACTGCGACGGCGCGGTCGTCGGGTTCGTAGTGGCACGGTGGCGGTAACCATGTTGGCGTCGTCGGTGTCTGTTGACGAGCCGCCGAGAGTCGCGTTCGCCGTGTCCCGCAAGGTCGGAACCGCCGTTGTGCGGAATCGTCTGCGCAGGCAGGTACGAGCCCATCTTGGCGAGCTGCGTGCCGCAAATAGTCCGCTCCTCCCCTCAGGTAGTTGGCTTTTTGCTCTTCAGCCGGGAGCGGCAGAGGCCGACCGCGCAGCCCTGTTGGCCGACGTTGAAAGCTGCCTCGCTCGTCTTGTTGGGAGTTCCCAATGAGCTCGGTCTGTGGGCACAACCATCAATTGTCACGCGCGAATGACCCCGAGTATCGCCCGTCGTTTCCTGCGCGTCTGACGGCACGGTGTGTGCGCGGCTATCAATGGTTGTTTGCCGGCCGGGTTTCCCCCTGCCGTTACGTCCCAACCTGTTCGTCCTACGCCCTCGAAGCACTCGAGGTGCACGGGTTCGTGCGAGGTTCCTGGTTGTCGATTCGACGACTGGGCCGGTGCCATCCTTGGGGTGGTTCAGGATGGGATCCCGTTCCCGATAGGAAGGCCGCCTAGTCAATGGAAGCGTTTTTTAAAGCCTTCGCGTCAGTGTTGGCGTTCTTCTACGACATCACCGGGAACTATGCCGTTGCCATCATCCTCCTGACTTTGGTGGTGATGATCATCGTCACGCCGCTGACCCTCAAGGGCACGCGGTCGATGATGGTGATGCAGCAACTCCAGCCGGAGATGAAGAAGATTCAGGCCCGGTATAAAGACGATCGACAGAAGCTCAATGAAGAACTTCTGAAGTTCTATAAAGAAAACAGCATTAATCCGCTCGGCGGCTGCCTGCCCCTTTTGGTACAGATGCCCGTTTTCCTGGTGCTGTATCAGGTGCTTCGGGGCCTCACCCGACGAGTAAGCGATCTCGGTGCCGATGTCGGTTGGGTGGCGAACCAGTTCAGCCACGGCCTCACGCCAACCAAGGCACCAGCATTCGAACGCGTGTTCGATCCAGCGTGGATCAATCCGTCCACGAAGATGTACCAAAATCTCTCGACCTCCTATCAGATGGAAGCGTTTGGCCTCGATCTGTCAGAGAGCGCGAGTCAAGCAATGAAGCAGGGCATCGGACATGCGCTGCCGTTCTTCGTGCTGATTGTGATCGTTGCCATCAGTGGTTTCATCCAGCAGCGACAGATTCAGGGCCGAAACCCAGGAGCACAAACCAACAGCCAGCAACAGATGATCATGAAGATCATGCCGTTCTTCTTGCCGGTGATTTCGTTTGGTCTCCCTGCCGGTTTGGTTTTGTACTTTGCCGTATCGAACCTCTACCGAATCGGTCAGCAGGCATTCATTTCGAAGAGCATCTACGGCATTAGTGCCCCAGACGGCACCAAGTCCTGGAAGCACCTCTTCGGCTTTGGTGTGCAGCCCAAGGCTGCTCCGAAGTCGAAAAAGTCCACGTCGAAGTCCATCAGCGCAACCTCTCGCCCCGCCAAGAACGCAGGGGCCAAGGGTGGCGCAGGCAAGAGTTCGACGAAGGCACCGGCCAAAGCTGGAGCCTCCAAGGGCGGCCGGACAACCGGCCGCACCACCACCAGTTCCCGAGACACCAAGGGCAGCGATTCACCAAAGGATCAGAATCGCGAAGCGTCGACACCGTCGACCCCCTCGTCCGACGCCAGCGATGCATCATCGCCGCCGTTGCAGCCTCGGGCGCGCAAGAAGAAGAGGTAGTACCAAATGGAGTGGGTGGAAATCACCGGCCGCACCGTCGAAGAGGCGAAAGACGCGGCACTTGATCAATTAGGCGTCGACACTGTTGATGCAGAGTTTGAAATCCTTGAAGAACCCTCACGGGGACTCTTCGGCAAGACGAAGGGCCAGGCACGAGTCCGGGCCCGTATTGCGCCGACCCGGCCCCGAGCGAAGGTCGAGCGACGAGATCGTCGCAAGAAAAGCAGCGGAACTGGTGGGGGCCGCAATAAAGCCCAACGACCAACTGAACCTGCGACCGACGCGGCCCCGGCCGCACCAGTATCCAACGGCAAGCGCCCTAACCGCCGCAGCAGCGGTCCGAAGGCCGAGCCCACCGAGAAAGAAAACACCACCGTGACTGAAACCGTTGATGTCGATCTGGCGGAACACTCTCGCATCGTCACCGAGTTCCTCGATGGATTGGTCGATTCATTCGACCTTGAGGGTCGTGTCGAAGCCGTGTCCATCGATGAGGAAACCACCGAGGTTCGCGTCGAAGGACGTGACCTGGGGATTCTTGTGGGCCCGAAGGGCAACACCCTCGCGGCCATTCAGGAACTCTCCCGGACGGTTATTCATCGCAAGGTGTCGGGCACGGCCGCAGGCCGCGTCCGCCTCGACGTTGCTGGTTATCGCCAGCGCCGCCGTGAAGCCCTCGAGCAGTTCACCCGGGGAGTGGCCGAAGAGGTTCGTTCTTCGGGCGTTCAAAAAGCTCTTGAGCCGATGGGATCAGCAGACCGCAAGGTTGTGCACGATGCGGTGAACGTGATCGAAGGCGTTTCCACCATTTCTGAGGGCGACGAACCGCGTCGCCGCGTGGTGCTTATTCCGTCCTGACCGACAGAGTGATCACCGATTGGGTGTAGGTCAATGGCCCCGCTTCGTGCAGGGCCATTGTCGTTTTCCGAGGCCCCCAGGATTTTGGGGCTGGGGTTCCAAGTGTTCCCGGACCGGGTCTGCGAGTGCGACAATGAGCAGGTGCAACCCTCTCCCCCATTACTGGCGGTCCTTGAGCGAGCTCGGCGCCTTGGGGTTCTCGGTCCCGGGCCAGTCCTCGACCACGTCGTTCACGCCCAAGGGTTCATTGACGTTCTCGCTGACCTTCCCGAAGGGTCCTTGGTGGTTGACCTCGGATCCGGCGGCGGAATCCCCGGGTTGGTGATTGCCGAGGCCCGACCCGACCTCCGGGTTCTCCTTCTGGATTCCCTTGAGCGGCGGGTCGCGCTCTTGGACGAGGCGGTTCGTGCGATGAACTGGGAAGGTCGAGTCGTGGCTGAGTTGGCTCGAGCAGAAGATACGGGTCGATCTCCACAGTGGCGAGGCCAGGCCGACGCGGTGACTGCTCGCTCCTTCGGTCCCCCGGCGACAGTGGCGGAATGCGCGGCCCCCTTGCTTCGAGTCAATGGACTTCTAGTGGTGAGCGAACCACCGGAAGCCAGCGACCGGTGGCCGGCAGATGGAGTGGCGCTCGTGGGGTTGGCTGACGAAGGCGCTCCCGTGGCAGGCATGCGCCGATTGCGCCAGACGGTGCTTTGTCCCGAGAGCTACCCACGCAGGGTGGGCATGCCCGCAAAGCGACCGCTGTTCTAGCTACTCGTTTCCGAGGGAATGTTTCACGTGAAACAGGCCGAGGGACACGCGGTGAGTGTCGTGGAGGTGTTCCACGTGAAACACAAAGGGCCACAAGGGTCAGGATGCGCCGTAATTGGGGCCATGCAGCGAAGCCGTAGTTGAATCCTTGACCCGGAGGCCCGGGACGGGCAGGATGGCCACCGCTGATCGCTTGCTGCGATTGTGCCCCCCGACTGCGGTGTGTGCCGCCGAATCCGAGTTGAGATCCATGGAATCTGATGAATCTGGTAGCGGAGCGGATGGGGGAGAGCATGGCGTGAAGATGCCTAACGACCTTTCTGCCGCCGAGGCTGTGGTTGAGGGGGCCCGTCCCATCTCCGCCGAACGACCACTCCCTCGAGTAATTGCGGTGGCGAATCAGAAGGGTGGAGTGGGAAAGACCACCACCTCGATCAACCTCAGTGCCTGTCTGGCCGAGCTGGGGTATCGGACCCTTGTCATCGATCTCGACCCCCAGGGCAATGCTTCCACCGGCCTTGGCGTCGATATCCGCTCACTTGAGTCCTCGATGTATGACGTCATCCTCCACGACGTTCCCCTCGAGGACTGCATCGAAGGCACCGTGGTCCGCAACCTCTTCGTGGCCCCAGCCAGTCTTGATCTTGCTGGTGCAGAGATCGAACTCGTGCCGGCTTTCAGTCGCGAGATGCGCCTGAAGATGGCGATTGACTCGGTAAAGGACGACTACGACTTTATTCTGATCGACTGTCCCCCGTCGCTTGGCCTGCTGACGGTCAATGCCATGGCGGCGGCAACCGAAGTCCTGGTGCCCATCCAGTGCGAGTACTTCGCACTCGAGGGTCTCACCCAGCTCACCAAGAATGTGGCGCTCATTCAAAAGAGCCTGAACCCTGCGCTCGAGATCAGCGCCATTGTTCTGGTCATGTACGCCCGCACCAACCTGTCTGACGGAGTCGTTGCTGACGTGCGGGAACACTTTGGCGACAAGGTCTGCCAGGAAGTCGTCCCTCGCTCGGTGCGCCTTTCAGAGGCTCCCGGGTTCGGACAACCAATCATCACGTTCGATCCAAGTAGCCGGGGGGCAACTGCCTACCGGAAGTTGGCCAAGGAGGTCAGTGGTGGCACGCCGCAGCGGACTCGGTAAAGGTCTGGGATCTCTCATCCCGACCACGGAACGACTGCAGGACAGCGACGCGATCCTGCGGGAACTCCCCATCTCAGAAATCGTGGCCAATACCTACCAGCCACGGAGTCATTTCGATGAGGAGGCGCTGGTTAGCCTCTCCGCGTCAATCCGAGCAGTGGGCGTTCTCCAGCCCATTTTGGTTCGTGAGTTAGGTGAAGATTCCTACGAACTGATCGCCGGCGAACGACGCTGGCGGGCGGCAAAGCGAGCTGGGCTGCAGACGATTCCGGCCATCGTTCGGACCGCAGAAGACGAGGGCTCGCTCGAACAGGCCCTGGTCGAGAACCTCCACCGTGAAGACCTCGGTGCTCTCGAGGAAGCTGCCGCCTATCAGCAGCTGGTCGAAGAGTTCAAGCTCACCCAGGATCAGGTTGCGACCCGGGTTGGCAAGAGCCGATCGTCGATCGCCAACACCATGCGGCTCCTCCAGCTTCCAACCAGCATTCAGCGTCTGTTGGGCGAGGGTCAGTTATCGGCTGGCCATGCCCGGGCCCTCCTCGGAACCCCCGACCGGGCCTTCCAGGAGAAGTTGGCCAAGGCCATCGTCTCGGAGAAACTCACTGTCCGCGAGGTCGAGGACCGAGTTCGCGAACACGGCGGAACCCCTGAACCTGAAGAGACCACGGGTACCACCGGCGGGACCAAACCACTGCCCGTGGTGCGGGCCGCGCCGCTTCTTGAACTCGAGGAGATGCTGTCCGAGCATCTCGATACGCGGGTTGCGGTCTCGATGGGTCAACGCAAGGGACGCATCGTGATCGACTTCTCCACCCTCGAAGATCTCGAGCGCGTGTACCGAGTAATCGTCGATGGCAAAGAACCGATGGACTGACAAACCTCCACCCAAACCTTTGGTGAAGGGTTCTGCACAGCCTGTGGATGAGGCTGTGGTCAACTGGAAACACGTGGTTTGCTCGAGAAGATGAGCGATCCATGCAAAAAAGCGAAAGGCCCCGGTCGCAACCGGGGCCTTCGTTGTTCTTCGACCAGCGTCGAGGAGCGTTCTGAGTTACAGGAAGGGCTTGAAGTCCTCGAGGAGTTGCGACTTCCCCTTAGCGCCCACGATGCGGGCGGCTTCCTGGCCATCTTTGAACACGATCATGGTGGGGATGCTCATGACGCCAAAGCGACGAGCAACATCGGGGTTGTCATCGACATTGAGCTTGGCGATTGCGAGGCTGCCGGCCTGCTCGTCGGCAATCTCTTCGAGGATGGGGGCAATCATTTTGCACGGCCCGCACCATTCGGCCCAGAAGTCGACGACAACAGGAACCGATGAAGAGCCAATCTGCTCGTCGAAGGTTGCATCGGTGTAGGTGGAGATGTTCTCGGACATGGTTCCTCGTTCACGTGATGGCTGGTGGGTGCCAACCAGGGTTAGATGAGATCTCTTCGTTTCGAACAAATGTTCGATGAGTGTCTAGCACTTGTTCGCAACGATGACGGCAGATCCTGAGGTTCGACTCGACGAGTTGAACCCTTGTGATCACAACGCTACCGCGAGTCGGTTTCATTCCCGCTCAACGCACATCGATGTACTGCTGGATCAGTGCGCAGTGGCTTCGAGCCATCGCTCACAGTCGATTGCCGCCATGCATCCCGAGCCGGCGGCGGTGATGGCTTGGCGATAGACGTGATCTTGGACATCGCCGCAGGCAAACACGCCTTCGATGTTGGTGAGCGACCCGTTATGGGTGACGAGGTAACCGTTTTCGTCGGTGGTGAGTTGACCGGCGAACAGATCGGTATTGGGACGGTGGCCAATGGCAACGAACACGCCGGTGACGGCAAGCGGTCGTTCTTCGCCGGTGACGGTGTCGGTGAGGGTGACTCCTTCTACGGTTTGCTCACCCTGAATGGCGGTCACCGTTGAGTTCCACGCGAAACGTATTTTCTCGTTGGCGAACAAACGGTCCTGCATGATCTTTGATGCGCGAAGCTCTTCGCGTCGGTGAACAAGCGTGACAGTCTTGGCAAATTTCGTTAGAAAAAGCGCTTCTTCTATGGCCGAATCGCCACCACCAACGACCGCGATGTCGTGATCGCGGAAGAAGAAGCCATCGCAGGTCGCACAGGTTGAAAGACCGTGACCAAGCAAACGCGTTTCTTCTTCGAGGCCGAGCATGAGAGAACGCGCACCGGTAGAGACGATGATGGAGTTAGCAATGTGGGTGGGTTCGGGAGCATCAACATCGCCGATCCACACTTTGAACGGCCGAGCTGACAGATCGACCTTGGTGACCTTGCGAGTGATGATCTCGGTGCCGAAACGCGTGGCCTGTTCGCGAAATTTCATCATGAGTTCTGGCCCCATGATTCCGTCGGGCCAACCAGGGAAGTTCTCAACCTCGGTGGTGAGCATGAGCTGCCCACCGGGCTGGTCGCTGGTTGACGAAGGCTCACCTTCGATGAGTAGCGGTTCAAGGTTTGCTCGAGCGGTGTAGATCGCGCTCGTGAGTCCGGCAGGACCGGAACCAATGATGATGACGTTGCGAACTTCAGGCATAGGGACTCCAGATGTCGATGACCGCGATGGTCAAGTCAGTTGGTGGGGGAGCGTGTTGGTGGAGAAACCACTTAACGCTTCGAGGACGCCCCTGCTGAAGGGGCAGGTGCATTGCGACGGAGGAACAACAGCGCACCGACCGAAGTGAATAGCGCACCGAGGATGAGATAAGGCAGCCACACGCCCGAGGGAAGGGCTTCATCAAGGAGGCGAACCACCCCGATAACCGCCAAGACCACGATGACGATGATGATCGTGCCGGCAAAAACGCCGAAGACCAGCCCACGGGCGATCTTCATGATGGGCGTGGTGGTGCGATCCCGAACGGTTTCGACGGCGTTCACGATGGCGTCGGCAGCCTGTGCGGGCCAGTCGCCGCCAGCGAGTGATCCGACCGATGGAATTGAGGGGATGGGGCGCGGCGGGGTCGCTGATGATCCCTGTTTCGAACCGGAGGAAGTCGAAGCGTTCGGGCCCGTATCCATAGCGGCGATCCTAACCGTGCGAACTCGTGGTTAGGAGGTGACGATGATGTCGGTGATTGTCACCTGAAAGGGCGGTGTCTCTTTGAGTTGCGTAATCCAGAGCAAGACCGCGTTGCCACTGGCACCGTGGAGGTCGAGAGTGAGCGGACCCCGGATGTTCGTTGCGCTGGCCCTCACTGCCCCCCAGCCAATAAGGGTCGTCGGTGAACCGGTAGCGGTGTACGCCTCGAGTGACCATCCCGACGAAGGCGAATCGATTGTGACGCTCCCGATGGGACCTTCTGTCGCAAGGTCGATCACGAGGCCAACGCCTGTTTTGAGATTGCCGAACTGGCGTGATGAGTACACGTCGGTGGACCAGAAGGTCAGCGAATCAGCATCGACGGCGTTCATGGCCGCCACTTCGTTTTCGAAACCCGTGCGGTCGGCGGGATCGAAGGAGTGTGCAGTGGAAATGGCCAACTGCCTCGGTGCCGTTGTGGTCGTTGCGGGTTGACTTGAAAAGAGGGTCTTTCCGGCATCGGTGTTGGCAACAAGAATCGCAATCAGAAGAAGCACTGCGACGACAACAAGTGTCACAACAATTCCTGATCGACCGCGCTTCGCTCGAACGCGAGTGGGGGTTGGTGTGATTGGTTTCGTCTCGCTGGCGGGATCAGCAAGGATGTCGAGACGCGTCGAAAGTAATGCGGCGCGCATGTCGTTGGCTGAAGCAAAGCGACCACTTGGCGCTCGAGACATTGCCCGCATGATTGTGGTTTCGAGATCTTCTGGAATCGCTTTGAGAACCACCGAAGGGCGTGATGGGTCTCGATGCATGCGCGCAAGGGCGAGAGCGGCTGGTGTATCGGCGCGGAACGGTGCTTCCCCACAAATAGCTTCGTAGAGAACTGCGCCTAACGCGTAGAGGTCGGTGCGTCCATCAACGGGACCTCCCTCAACTTGTTCTGGAGCGAGGTATTTCACTGTTCCCAGCACTTGTGCGGTGCGCGTGAGGTCGGGTTCATCGAGCACTTTGGCGATTCCAAAGTCAGTTACGAGTACTCGCCCATCGTCGGAAAGAAGAATGTTTGCCGGTTTGATGTCGCGATGTATCACGCCAGCTCGGTGAGCAACAGCGAGGGCGCCGGCTACTTGAGCGCCGATATGCACGACCTCGATCGGGTCGAGAGCACCGCGTTCATCGAGAAAGTCTCGAAGTGTGCGACCACGCACAAGTTCCATAACGATTGCATCGCAACCGTCGAGGTCGACAGTGTCATAAATAGCAACAATCGACGGATCAACCAGTCGTGCCGCAGCGATTGCTTCGATGTGGAATCGCTGGCGAACAACCGGGTCATTGGCAAACTGAGGATGAAGAATTTTGACTGCGACAGCGCGACCAAGAATCAGATCGTCGGCTTCCCAGACTTCGGCCATGCCACCGACAGCGATTTGCTGACGAAGTTCGTAGCGTTGCGCGAGGACACGACCGACGAGCGCTCGGCTAGGAACTGAAGGGGGCACCGACCCAGAATCGTCCGCGCTCACGCGGTCGTGGAATGACGGATGATCACGGCCGCAGGTAGCACATGCCGATGACGCCAGGCCCACCATGTGTGCCGATGACTGCGCCGATTTTTCCAAGACGTACCTGATCGCGCGGGTAGCGCTCAGCGATCATGTCAAGGAAGAGGTCGATATCTGGAGCTTCGCCATGAAGGATCGAGAGTTTTTCGACAGTTCCTTCGGCAAAGAGTTGGTCCCGCATCCATTCCAGTGCGCGTTTGCGGGTTCGTTGTTTGCCAGCTTCTTCAACGGCACCATCAACAATTCGAATAATTGGTTTCACCGACAACATGGAACCTAAGAGCGCTTTGGCGCTCCCGATTCGGCCGCCTTTTTTGAGATTCTCGAGGGTGTCAAGCGCTCCATAAATTTCGGTGCGCGCAATCATCGATTCAACGAGAGCGACAACAGCGTCAGCATCAGCGCCGTTTCGAGCAGCGAGGGCTGCCTCGAGCACCATCGTGCCCAGACCACCTGTAAGCGATCGACTGTCGATGACCCGCACGTCGATATCGCCAGTGACGGCGGTGGCAGCGTTGCGCGCAGATTGCACTGTTGCAGAAAGTTCACCGGAAAGGTTGATGCACACCACTGCGCTTGCGCCAACTGCGGCTGCACCTCGAAAAGCCTGTTCAAATCGGCCAGGTGAAGGAGCTGATGTTTCAGGCAACAGTCCGGTGCTGGCCATCTTTGCGTAGAAGTCTTCGACGCTGAGCTGCTCGCGGTCGATGTATTCATCGTCGCCAAAGCGGATGTTTAACGGCACAACGCCGATGCCGTTGGTAGTGGTTTCCGCTTCGCTCAAGTCGCAGGAACTATCGGTGACGATGTGGACGCCGGTCATGGTGCTCCCGTTCGATTGGTGACGGGAAGACGCTACTCATCCACCCGGGGTTTGTGATGGTTCGTCGGCGGCGACCAAGGAACGAGCGCGACGACGACGGCGGATGTGTCGGGCCCACCACACCAGTAAGAACACACCGGCTCCGAGGGAAAGGAAGAGTCCAACCCCCGAAATCGCTGTGGATCGAACGTCGATTCGGCTTGATGCGACGAGTACTCCTCCACCCGATGAGGCGATGGCGACGTCGAGGGGGAACGCGCCGGAGGCTCTCGTCGTGACTTCGATATCGGTGCGAGTCGTACTCGAGGGGGCGAGAACGATTTCATAGGTCGTGCCGCTCGGGAATTCGAGTTTTGGGCTACTCACGGTGATCCGAACGAACGCTTCGACTGGAAGTTCGTTGGTAATCACCAGCGGAATTTTCCCGCTTCTGGAAGTCAGGGTGACTTTTTGCGATTTCGGAAGGCTGATCGCCGAGGTAATCGCGAGGAGTTGGTTGTTAGCGTTTTCGAGCACTGCCGCTCGATCGTTGGTCGTCAGAGTTGCCTCGGCGGAGGCGAGAACCGTTGCTTCAAGGGGGTCCACGATGTCGCCGGCCGTGGGGAGCATGGCGCGCAGTCCAAGCAGATTCCATTGCGCTTGTTCAAGTTGTTGGCCATAGGTTCCAAGATCGGAGGGGTCGTTACTTGTCCAGGATCGAACGGTTGGTTTCTGCGATGTGCCGGCAACACCAGTGCGAGTGAAGAGGTCATCAAGAGTGAGCGGTTGGAGAACCAAGTTTCCAACGGAGCCACTCGGGGTGCCCGTGGTTGCCGCTAACCCCGAAAGAAATTCCGCTAGAGCGGCGGTGTCAGTTGCGGCGGGAATTATCAGAGCAACGCCGCGATCAACGCCGGGCTGTTCTTGGTGGAGCATCATCAATTCCGCTAGAGCGTGATGAGCACCAAGAATTGGATCGGTGGTGAGAAGGAAACGTGACGAAGCGGCATCATCGTTGGCCATGGCCGAGAACGATGTTCCATTTTCACTCTCGATGACGAAACGCTTAGTCAGCACCGAACTTTCGTCCGCCACCAATGAGGATCGAATTTGGGATGAGTGGAGGACTACGGATCGCGTCCCTGACTGCGCGAGCAGATTGAGCGCACTTGGAGTTACCGAGGGATCAAGGACCAAAGTTCGGCGGTCGGGGGCAGCTTCGAAGACGTTGGCGAGGACGTTGTCGCCGGCGGCGTATTCAGCGTCGAGGATCGAACTTTGGCCGGCAGATATGAGTGAACCTGAATCGACCGAAACATAGGGACGACTCAGGGTTTGGCGGGCGAGCCTGTCGGGACGAAGTGAAGCATCACCGGCTTCGGCCAATGCTCGAACAAGGAAGGGTGTCGCTGCGAGTGTCAGCGGTGTGCTTGCCGCTGCAGCAAAGATGCGAAATTGCTCGCTGGCTCGACTGAGTTGTGCGTCGGAAAGTTGTGGGGCCCCTTCGCGGCTCGCGCCGATTGGCGCATCGATCACGACAGCTGTCGCCACCGCAAGCGGCGAGGTGGGAGTCGTTGGGGTTGGAAGTCGTAAAAGATGCGTGACGATGCTGTCGAGTCGTGTTCCATTCGCCGCGGTGGCTTCGATGAGAACCGGGTACACGCCCGCTTCGGACAGAACGGTTCCGCCCTCGGGAGCAGGCCACTTTTCGTTCAGTGGAAGTGAGAGCGTTTTTGTTGAACGGGATCCATCAAGAATGGTGGCGGGAGTAGAAAAAAGTGCACTCCCGAGTTGTTCGCCAGCAATGGTGCGATCAAGACGTCCTCGACTTGTGACTGCGCTGTAGAGAACAAGATCAACTTTTGTGTTGGCAGGAAGGTCGCCAGTGGAGAGTTCGACGGAGAAAACTCCGTTCGGGCCAACAAACGCTGTCTGATGGACGAGCTTCAGTTGGTGAGGAGCGGCCTGAGTGCTTTGTGCGTTTGCAAGGATCGGACACAGAACAAGGAGAAAAGCAGCGACGACGCCGACGCGCACGATGCGACTGATCATTTGTCGAGACTTTCAGAAATGTTCCACGTGAGGACGGCCAGACCCGTTGGTTCATCGGAAAATCCGAGGTGGCGGTACAACGCGAGCGCGCGTTGGTTGATCTCTTGCGTGTTCACTAAAACCGACGCACAGCCGCGCCGACGACACCATTGAAGGGCATCGCCGATTAACGCAGTACCGATGCCCTTGCCGTGGAACTCCGGGTGAACGGCGAGTCGTTGGAGGTAGCCAAGACGGCGGGCGACGCCGGCGACGTGGTAGCCGACAACACGGTCACCGATGCAGGCAACGCGAAATCGTGATTTTGGGGTGGCGTGGCGGGCATCGACGAGGCCGTTGAGATCGAATCGCCAGAAACTGTCGAACGCCAGGCCGTCGAGGTCGAGCACTGCCCCGACATCGCGAGCACGTCCGCGGCGTAGATGTGTCGAAGGAGCGCTCGTACCGGGAAGAGCGAACAGATCGTGGCGCAGCAGGTGAAGCCGCTCACGCACAGAGAAGCCGCGATCAAGAAAGACGGGTTGCTCGGTGAAAGTCAGGGCTGGAGTGAGGACCGCCCGATAACCAGCATCGGCGACCGAAGCGAGTGCACGGTTGAGTGCTTCAGGTGAAGGGGGAGAACCCGGGGTCGGACTGAGCAGGGCCAGTGCAGGGTCGCCCCTCCAAGGGCCGATCCGCATGCGGTCGGCATGCCCGGTGATGGTGTCAGTGCGTCGCATGGTTCCGGCGCGAGCCTAGGACCGATAGGTCTCTCACTCCTCTGCATGGGAACTCCGTCGGGTCGGTGGGGCTTGTCCCGGTAGCCTCCGCCCGGTGATTCCCGATCGCCTCCGCCCGGTGCTTGAACGAACAGCCCCACTGGCTGAGCGGTTCGCCGCGTCGGGATACAAGCTGTATCTGGTCGGTGGTGTTGTCCGCGATCTGCTTCTCGGCCGGGACATGTCCGATGGCCGAGATATTGATCTGACCACCGATGCTCTTCCGGCGGAAACCAAACGACTCGTCAAGGGTTGGGCCGATTCGGTGTGGACTCAGGGCGAGCGTTTCGGGACCATCGGTTGCCAGACCGACGGCTGGACCTACGAGATCACCACGCATAGAGCCGAGGCCTACGACCCCGAATCTCGCAAGCCCGAGGTCGTGTTTTCCGATGTGATCGAAGCGGACTTGTCCCGACGAGATTTCACGGTGAATGCAATGGCTTTGTCGTTGCCTGATCCGGTCCTGATCGATCCGTTTGGGGGCGCTGAAGATCTTGTGGCTGGTCGCTTGCGCACACCACTCTCGCCCGAAGAGTCATTCTCTGACGACCCGTTGCGTATGTTGCGCGCAGCGCGATTCTTGGCCGGTTATGGACTTGCGCCCGACGATGAATTGCTCGCGGCGGCGACGTCAATGTGCGAACGGCTGTCGATCGTTTCCGCTGAACGCATCCGCGATGAATTCGACAAGTTGATGGTTGTCGATGACCCAACGCCTGGCCTGTGGTTCCTCGCCGACACCGGGTTGATGGATCAGTTCCTTCCCGAGTTTTCGCGGATGCGCTTGGAGCAGGACCCAATACACCGCCATAAAGACGTACTGACGCACACCATTGCGGTTATTGGAAAGACAAGCACGAATCGTCTCGTGCGTTTGTCAGCGCTCTATCACGACGTTGGTAAGCCACGAACCCGCGCGATCGGCGATGCGGGTGTGTCGTTTCATCATCACGAAGTTGTGGGCGCCCGCATGACACGAGAGCGCATGAAGGCGCTGAAGTACTCAACCGAAGATGTAGAAGCAGTGACTCGTTTGGTCTTTCTTCATTTGCGCTTTCATACCTACAAAATGGGATGGACCGATTCAGCGGTGCGGCGATTTGTTCGCGACGCGGGTGATCTTCTTCCGGAACTCATCGAACTCACACGTTGCGACTGCACGACGCGCAATGAGCGTAAAGCTCAGGAATTATCGCGACGTATGGATGAACTCGAAGTGCGTATCGACGAGTTGATGGCACGCGAAGAGCTTGCGTCACTACGACCCGACCTCGATGGCAACACCGTCATGGCGCACCTTGGTCTTACCCCGGGTCGTGATGTTGGCGATGCACTCGACTTCCTCTTGGAGCTTCGTTTAGAGGAAGGTCCGCTGGGCGAAGTCGAAGCGAAGCGCCGCCTCGATGCGTGGTGGACTGAACGCAACTCTGCTGTTTAGAGCGTCCTATTACACGCCATCTTTTCGACCGCGCATGATCACGGTCGATGGCACAGTCGCACGACCAGAGCGAGCCTCCGGTTCGAGGAGTCCATCGACGCGAAAGTTGGCGCGTGAGAATGATCCGAAGAGTTCGGCGATTGATCGAGCATGGATTTCGATTCCGTCAACATCGAGCGGAGTGTCATCGCCGTAGCGACGCGCCAAGCGGGCGGAGGACGATGGATCGTGGTCAAGCATGAGCCACGCAGGATGAGGAAGCGACACACTGAAGGTTCCGCCGGTTCGGAGCACGCGGTTGACCTGCCGCAACACCCGATCAAAGTCATCGACGCGAGCAAGTGCGTAGACCGACAGGGCCAGATCAATTTGATCAGCGCGCACAAACGCAAGATCGGCGAGGTCGCCGTGGTGAAGTTCCACCTTGACCTCGTTGACCTCGGCGAGTTGGCGGGCGGCATCGAGTCGGGTGAGGTCGTGGTCGACGGCAATGACATGGGCTCCTGCGAGCGCTAAGCCCACCGCGTTGTGTCCCAGCCCAACACCCAGTTGGAGAATCTTCTTGCCCTTTGGAGCGGTGATGAGACGTAATGCGTCGTCACCGGGCAGGTCGGGGCCCCAGGTGATGGTGTCGAGTGGAAGTTCGGCTCGGCCGGGAAAGGAACTCGAGGGACTCAGGGACGGGCGGGGGGATCCGTAGTCATTCACGTGGCCAGTCTCCCGCGGTCAACCGCACCGACGGTGGACCGACTACTGATCATGGATAGCGATGGGTGCAACCCGTCGCTAGCCTCGGCCTCTATGGGTACCGCGTCACGACCCTTCCGCGGTGCCCCGAGCGGCAAGGGCGGCGAGATCGATTATCGACTCGCGCGTCAGCACCTCATTTCTGAATACAAGAAAGGTCGACTGGCTCAGCATGAAGTCTGTGATGCCCATCCCGAACTTGTGAGAGCGGCACGCGAAGTTGGCCAGCCGACCAGCGAGGATTGTCCGATCTGTCAGCACCATAAACTGGTGTTGGTGTCCTATGTCTTTGGTCCACGGCTTCCGGCCTTTGGCCGATGCATCACGACGGCCAAGGAACTCAAGGCCTTCACGAAGCGCTCAAAAGAGGGCGAATTCGCTTGTTACGTCGTCGAAGTCTGCCCCGCGTGCCACTGGAATCATTTGGCCCGTACCTTCTTGTTGAACCCAGCCCGCTCGGCCTGAGCTCCTTTTCTCATGTCCCCCTCCACCCGCGGCTCCGCCGCTTCCGGACGTCGTTCGTCGCGCGCATCCCGCAACGCGGGCTCTTCCCGCGCTCGTCGCAGCATTTTCTGGCGCTGGCGCCGCGCCTTCTTTGCGGTTGGTTTGGTTGCATTGCTGCTCATGGCCGGTGCCGGTTATCTCTTTACTCAGGTTCCGCTTCCCGATAAAGACCCACCCCAATTACAAACGACGTTCATGTGTTCGTCGGATGTTTCGACAGGCTGCACGGCCGATAACTCCATTGCCCAGCTTTCTGGCGGAGTGAACCGTATTTCTGTGGACTGGAATGAGATTCCTCCGGTCGTCGTTGAAGCGGTGTTAGCAGCGGAGGACCGAACCTTCTTCGAACACGGCGGAGTAGATCCGACAGGAATTTTGCGCGCGTTATGGACCAACCTTCGCAATGGCGGTGTTTCTCAGGGTGGCTCGACGATCACGCAGCAGTACGTAAAAAACGTTTATCTCACACAAGAGCGAACGGTTACACGAAAGATCAAAGAAGCGGCACTCGCCGTCAAAGTCGAGCGCGAGTTACCGAAACAAGAAATTCTGACTCGCTATCTCAACACGATTTATCTCGGACGCGGCGCGTACGGCATCGAAGCGGCATCTCGTGTGTACTTCGGAAAAAATCTTGATCAAATAACGCTTCCCGAGGCGGCGTATCTCGCGGGTCTTATTCGTTCACCAGAAACTGCCGATGCGAGGTTGCCCGAGAACGATCCCAAAGCAGTGCGTAGTCATCAGACCGCGATTGATCGCAGGGCTTCAGTACTTGGCGCAATGGTGGAGACGGGTGACATCACCGAAGAGGAAGCGACTGCCGCAAAAGCAAACGATTGGAGCGATGTTCTGGTGCGCAGCACGCAGAACAACTACGGCACCGTGACCCACCCTGAATGGGGAACGGAATATTTCGTCGATTACGTGCGACATTGGCTGACCACAGATGGCGGTTTTACCGATGCCCAGGTCTACGGCGGAGGGCTCCGCGTTTACACAACGCTTGACATGACTGATCAGGGTGCCGCGGCCGACGCAATCACGTCAACGTTGAATCAGCCGAATGATCCGTCGGCAGCATTGGTGTCAATCGATGACGCGGGTGCGGTGCGCGCGATGGTGGGGGGACTTGATTTCAACGGAACAGGCAAGTACTCAAAGGTGAATCTGGCTGTCGGTACCGATGGCGGTGGCGCTGGTCGCCAGGCGGGCTCTTCCTTTAAAGCGTTCACGCTCGCTGAAGCGATGAATCAGAAAATGCCAATGTCGAAAACCTATGACGCTCCGTCGCGAATTGTGATTCCGAAAGCAGATGGCGGGCGTGATTGGAGTGTTGGGAATTACGCCGATGCTGGTTTAGGTCAACTTGATCTCATCTCCGCAACGATGCGTTCATCGAATACGGCGTATGCGCAACTCATGATGGATGTCGGACCTCAGAACGTTGCTGATCTTGCGAAGCAGATGGGAATTACGAGTCCGTTGAAAGCCGTACCCGCGTTGACGCTGGGTACGAGTGAGGTCTCAGTACTCGATATGGCATCGGGGTATTCGACGCTGGCGGACAACGGTGAGCACATTAAGCCGACGGTTGTCACCAAGGTGACAGATGCCAAGGGCAATGTTCTTTATGAGAACAAGTCGGTGCGCAAGCGAGTGCTCGACACAAAGTCGGTTGCGAAGGTGAACTACATCCTCAATCAGGTGGTCGAGGGTGGCACGGCAACGGGAGCTCGGATTGGTCAGCCGGCAGCGGGCAAGACCGGTACGACGGAGAACTATCGCGATGCGTGGTTTGTGGGGTTCACCTGCAAGCTGACCACCGCCGTCTGGGTCGGCTATCCCGACGGCACATTTATGAAATCGGTGCACGGAATGTCTGTGACCGGGGGCTCGTTCCCCGCCACGATCTGGCGCAAATACATGACGGTGGCGACCAAGGGAAAGTCCTCGTGTCCGTTCCCGTACCCCACAGATGACGGCACCAATGTGGGCTCGACAACGACGAGTACTGAGCCGAGTTCGACCAGTTCAAGCTCGTCGACCTCGTCAACGGTCAAGCCCTCGACGACGTCTTCTTCGAGTACCTCATCGACCAGTTCAACGAGCTCAACCTCCTCAACGACAACGACGTTGCCGGGGCCTCCGATCAACTAGGTCGACCATCTTTGTGGTGAGGGTGGCGGACCGGTAGCGTCGTAAGTATCCGCCGGTAGCCGAGGGGCACTGGACGGCAGGAGGCTCCAAATGAGCACGCGAATCACTGTTCCATCGGTTCAGGGCCGCAAGGTCCGACGCGGCGATGTGCCGTTGGTAATGGTCACGGCCTACGACGCGCCGGGCGCACGAATGGCCGATGCTGCTGGCATCGACATGATTCTCGTTGGCGATTCTGTCGCAATGGTTGTTCTTGGTTATGAGGACACTTTGCAGGTGACGATTCCTGACATGGCTCATCACACCGCAGCGGTTGCACGCGCAACTCCGGCCTCGCTCATCGTCGCCGATATGCCTTGGATGAGCTACCACGTGTCGGTTGCCGACACGGTGATGAATGCTGCAGCACTTATTCGCGCAGGTGCGCAGGCCGTCAAACTCGAAGGCGGTCGTAAGCGACTTCCAATGATTGAGGCGCTCATCGATGCTGAGATTCCCGTCATGGGCCACATCGGGCTTACCCCTCAATCGGTAAACGCCATGGGCGGGTTCAAGGTGCAAGGACGCAAGCACGAAGCAGCCCTCGCTCTGGTTGACGACGCAAAAGCTCTTGCCCATGCAGGGTGTTTTTCCATTGTTGTTGAGGGTGTCCCCGATGAAGTGGGCCGCATGATTACCGAATCCATCGATATCCCCACCGTCGGAATTGGCGCGGGCTCTGGCTGTGACGGCCAAGTGCTCGTCTTCCACGACGTTCTTGGTATCGAAGATCGCGTGCTTCCAAAGTTTGTTCGTCGCTACGCCGATCTCGGCGCAGAGGGCGTTCGTGCACTCGGCGCGTACGCCGACGATGTGCGCACCGGTCGCTTCCCTTCGGCGGCCGAAAGTTATTCGCTTGAAGCTCGTACCGCCGAAACGCTTGGGTTGTACGGCACGCCGATTTCTCCGGTCTGATTCCATGACACGCCGAGTCGTCGGTGTTGTTGGACTCGTGGCGCTGTTGGTCATTGCTGTCGGTTGCGGTTCGAGTGGTTCGGCGAACGGAAAGACAACGCCACAGTCACCCTCCGCAACGGAAGCTTCATTGCGCAGCCTTGGCTTCACGAAAGTCACCTTGCGGGTTCGCCATGCCGATGGTTCGACCGAAGTGCACTGCGTGTGGCTGGCCGACACCGAGGTTGAACGCGGTCGGGGCTTGATGGAAATCACCGATCCGTCGATTGGTAGCGGCGACGCAATGGCGTTCTTGTGGGTACTCGACACCACTGCGGAGTTCTGGATGAGGGACACGTTGCTGCCGCTTTCCATCGCCTGGATCGATGAAGCGGGGGCATTCGTGAGTTCTGCCGATATGGATCCGTGCCCGGCTAGTAGTTCGAGATGCCCTATGTTCCCGGCGTTCCGTCCCTATCGATTGGCCATCGAAATGGCCCAAGGTCGGCTCCGGGACTGGGGAATCGGGCCTGGTTCCACCGTCACGCTGGCCGAGGCGTGCTGAACAGGCCGAACCGCTCTTGGGGGTTTGGGACACCCTCCGGTAGGGTTCCATCTCCAATTGAAGCCCTGCCCTGAGCTTTCGGGGCTCCGGTTCCCGCCTTGCGGTCCGGATCCAGAGGGAGGTGATGCGCTCATGCGAGCGTATGAACTCATGATCATTTTCGACGGTGACGTCGAAGACACTGCAGTGAACGCAATGCTTGCCACCGTCAACACACTCGTTGTGGCCGGCGGCGGAACCGTTGCCAAGACCGATCGTTGGGGTCGTCGGCGTTTCGCTTACGAGATCAACCACAAGTGGGAAGGCATCTACGTCGTGCTCGAGATTTCGACCGAAGGTCGCGATCTGCACGAGGTCGAGCGTGTTCTCCACATCGCGGACGAAGTTGTTCGCCACAAGGTCATGCGTCTGCCCGAAAAAGAAGCCGCTCGTCGCGGTCTGATGGGCGACGCCACCCCGGCCATTGCCGGTTGAGTGGGAGGACACATCTAATGGCAGATAACACCGTGGTACTCGTCGGAAACTGCACACGCGATCCCGAACTTCGTTTCACCGCTAGCGGTCAAGCAGTCGCAGCCTTTGGGCTCGCTGTGAACCGTCGCTGGCAAAACCGTCAGACGAATGAGTGGGAAGAACAGGTTTCTTTCTTTGACGTCACCTGCTGGCAGCAGTTGGCCGAGAACGTTGCCGAGACAATCACGAAGGGCACTCGTGTCCTGGTGAATGGTCGCTTGCAGCAGAGTTCGTGGCAGACCCAGGACGGCGACAAACGATCCAAGGTCGAAGTTGTTGCCGACGAGGTTGCTCCGAGCCTCCGCTACGCCACTGCACAAATCGTGCGCAACGAACGCCGTGAAGGCTTCGATGGTGGCGGCAACTCCGGCGGCGCCAATTCCGGTAGCGCCAATTCCGGTAGCGGTGGCACAACTCGCCCCGCTCCCAATGATCCCCCAGCTGGTTATGACAATGATGAGGAACCGTTCTAATGGCGAAGACAGCAGCACCCAAGCGCGGCAAGAACAAAGACAACGCTCGCCGCAGCAAGAAGAAGGTCAGCCTGCTTACGCAGGAAAAGGTTGAGTTCGTTGATTACAAAGACATCAACATGCTTCGTCGGTTTATGTCCGACCGAGCAAAGATTCGCTCCCGTCGTGTCAGCGGCAATGACTCACAACAGCAGAAGGAAATCGCACGAGCAATCAAAAACGCTCGTGAAATGGCTCTTCTGCCCTACACCAACCGTGTCACCACTCAGCGTGGCGGCGGTCGTGACCGTGGAGATCGCGGCGACCGTGGAGATCGTGGCGATCGCGGGCTGAAGCTCGAGAACGCAGAAATCCGCGAACCGGTTACTGCCGATGTCGTGATCGAGGAGCTCGAGGCGACATTTGTTGACGCCGAGACCACCGAGGTCGAGGTTGTTACTGAAACCGTGGAGGTCACCGAATGAAGCTCCTGCTCCGTTCCGACGTCAATGGTGTTGGCAAGAAGGGTGATGTCGTTGAGGTGGCCGATGGTTTCGGTCGCAACTACCTCCTCCCCAAGGGATTCGCCGTCCTCGCCACTGGCGGGGTCGAGGCCCAGGCTGCATCGATGCGTCGTTCACGCGATCAGCGTGACGCCGCCGATCGTTCCGCAGCTTCAGATATCGCGGCCAAGCTCGTGCCTGCGGTAATCGCCGTGTCGGCTCGTGCCAAGGCTGAAGGCGATCTCTTCGGCTCGGTCAGTGTCAATGAAGTAGTTGCCGCGGTTGCCGCGCAAACCGGCATCGAACTTGATCGTCACTCGATTCACATCGACGAAGCGATCAAGACGGTCGGCACGCACTCCGTGTCCGCCCGTCTGCACCCCGAGGTGCAATTCCAGATCACTGTTGAGGTTTCGGCGGCCTGAGCCGAAGGCTTCAACGAGTATCGACGCTGAGGAGCCGGTTCGCCGGCTCCTCAGTGCGTTTTCCCAGCGTGTGACGTTGGGCTTAATGACCTAGTCAAGGAGTCGTTGTCCACACTGTGGGACCAGTAGTGCTGTCACAGGTCTTTTCTAGGGTGATCCCATGGTGCGTAAGGGTTTCGACAGGTCAAGAACTCCACAGATCGCCAAGGTTGTCCACACTCCGTCCACAGGGTCATCCCCCGAAAAAACCGGGGTTGTACCTCTACCGATCCCCAGCCAATCCGGGAGAGGCTTAGGGCCTCATGAGTGAGTACGACGAACCTCGATCCGCCAACCGCCCTGCTGGGTCCGGTCGGGTCCCACCCCACAATCTCCAAGCCGAGGAGTCACTTCTTGGCGCCATGCTTCTTTCCAAAGAAGCGGTCTCGATCGCGTCCGAAGTGCTGACGGCGGACAACTTCTATAAGCCAGCGCACGCGCACATCTTCGATGCCATCACCTCGTTGTCGGCCAGCGGCGAACCAGCCGACCCCGTCACTGTTGCCGAGGAACTCAGTCGTGCCGGTTTGCTCGAGGCCATCGGTGGTCCCGCCACGCTCGTCAACCTTCAAGCGGCAACGCCGGCCGTGTCGCGCGCGTCGCGCTATGCCCGCATCATTGAAGAGCATGCACTGCTGCGTCGTCTCATTGGTGTGGCAAGTGAAATCGCCGAGATGTCCTACGGCCTGCCCGAAGACGTCACCAAGACCGTCGACCAGGCTGAAACCATGGTGTTCGAAGTTGCGCAACGTCGCGCCACCGACACGCTGGCATCACTGTCAGATCTTCTTGGTACCAACCTCGATCATCTCGAAGACGTTGTAAGTCGAGGCGAGACCATCACTGGAATGCCCACTGGTTTCCTCGATCTCGATGACCTGCTTTCTGGCCTACAACCCAACGCTCTCTATGTCGTGGGTGCGCGGCCTTCAATGGGAAAGACCGCGCTTGCGCTTGGCATGGCGTGCAACGCCGCGATCGAGTCGCATCGTCCGGTGTTGTTGTTCTCGCTCGAAATGGGCCAGCTCGAACTCACACAACGTTTGTTGTGTGCCGAAGCACGTGTCGA
>Ga0114970_10000506_pt1 | contig 29298 bp, 13 predicted proteins | sample M_140205_XF_Meta_FD_87030 | JGI IMG/M metagenome (GOLD analysis project Ga0114970, IMG submission 87030) | Freshwater microbial communities from Lake Montjoie, Canada to study carbon cycling - M_140205_XF_MetaG | ecosystem: Environmental > Aquatic > Freshwater > Lake | place: Lake Montjoie...
CGCGCAACTTACTGCTGCCACGAACGCTTCTTATGCCGATGCGACTTCAAGCGTTTGCGGCGCTTGTGCTTGTTCATCTTCAGACGACGTTTCTTTTTGAGATTGCCCATAAATAGGAGGGGAGAACGTGCCGCGCGCGCAACGCGCTGTCCAGCCCGAATTTTTCGCCGATGCTTTTGCCTATTTTTTCCCCTTCAAAAACCCACCTCCACCCGGCGGCGCACGCGCGTAAAAACCACCTCGCACGTGACCCGCTCCGGAGAAATCCCCGTGAGCATCGCCACCACGCGCCGATAAACCGCCAACTGCCCCGAGTGCCGTTGCGCCGACGTAGCTAAATCGTCTTCAGGCCCCACGCGATCCGTTTTAAAATCAAACACGGTCGCCCTCACTGGGCGCGCCTCGGCGTCGCATTCGACAATCACGCGATCAAACACCCCCGTCACCCAGGCACCCTCGAGCACCACCTCAAACGCCCGCTCCCGCCACACGGCCGCGCCCGCCGCGCCGCGCGGTCGTCCCCACACGCCCGCCAACGCGGCCGCGCGCAGGCAACCCGCCGCCTCCACTCCCGCCTCACCTGACGCTTCCAGCGTAGCCATGGTTTTTTTCGCGCTCTCCCCGCCACGGGTGAGGTCCCACCATTCGATCTCCGCCAACATCGCATGCACGGCCGAGCCAAACTCCACCGCACTACCGCCGCGCACGAGTGCGAACAACGCCGCGCCGTTCACCGCTCCCGTCTTGAGCGCCGAGGGCGTGCGAGCCGGCCGCCGCACCGCCCGCTGCACCGTGTGCTCATCCACTCCGCCTTCAGCGAGCGGGGACTCGTTCGCCGCCGCCCGGCTCCCGTCTGCGCGCGAGGACTCCGCCGCGGTCAGTTCGAGCGCGTCAAACCAACGCGCCTCTCCTTCGTGCCAAACTTCCCCCAACACTTCGTGCAGGAGCCATGGAAAATTCCGCGACGTGGACTTCGCGCCAACGTGTCCAGTGATCACATACATGGCCCGCTTCGCACGCGTGAGCGCCACGTAGAGCAGACACAGGCTCTCATAAGCCGCGTCCGCTTCGCTCGCCGCCAGATGCGCCGCGAGGACGGGGTCATGCTCCACAAACAGCTTCATCGGCTTCGCCAATACCCATTCCACCGACCGGTCGGCCGCATACTGCACCGCCAATCCCTCGCGCGCCGCCGCGAGCGTCGCACCCTCGAGGTCCGGCAGAATCACGAGGTCGAAACCCAATCCCTTCGCCTTGTGGATCGTCATCACCCGCACCACGCCCGCCGCTTCGGTATCTCGCACCGTAAAACGTTCCGCAAACTCCAGAAAATCCGCGACATCACGGCTCCCGCTCTCGTCAAACTCCGCCGCCGCTCCCACCAATAGCCGCCCGCGTTCAGCGCTAAACGCATCACCGTCGATGGCTGGCCCGAGCGTTCGTAACCATACTTCGATCGTCCCCGCGAACCCGTGCTCGTGAATCTGCCCGAGCACGTGCTCGGTCAACGCATCGCCACTCCTGATCCCGGCCTCGTACAAGCACGCACCGAGCGGCGTCATGTTCACGTGCTCCTGCGCGAGTGTGTCCCCGGGATGCGCCGCGGCCCGCAGCAAGGCCAGCAGCGCAGCCGTCAGCGGATTATCCATCGCCACGTGTAGATCGCTCTCGGCCACCGCCGCGATCGATCCTTCGCGGCGCAAAAATTCCGCGAGCGCCGCCGCCGTCTGATTGCTGCGCACCAACACCGCGACTTCCAAGCCGCGCGCCAATGCCTGGGTCTCCTGCAAAATCTTCAACGTCTCCGCAAAGCGCCCGGCCTCGTCATCCGCATGACGCAATTCCGCCCAGCCCCCGAGCTCTGGCTTCGCGCTGACATGCGCCCGCCACTCGCGCGCCCACGCTGCGGCTGCCGCCGGCGGCACGCTCACCGCCAGCGCTGCGGCGTCACCAAATACCCGATTCACCATCGCGATCACCGCCGGCCCCGAGCGATACGATGCATCCAACCGTCCTTCTTGGATGGTCCCGGGTGCCGCGGCGTTGTAGCGATCGAAGATTTCGCGAAACAACCGCGGATCCCCGCCCCGCCACGCAAAAATCGCCTGCTTCACGTCGCCCACATAGAACAAACTACGCCGCCCCTCCGGGTCCTGCACCGCCTCGTCGATCAGATTCTTCAATACACTCCACTGCGCGTAACTCGTGTCCTGAAATTCGTCCAGCAACCAGTGGTCAAACGTCGCGTCGAGCCGCCAGTCGATCAACAGCCGCGCGTCGCCCCCGCCCCCGCTCGACAACACCGGCACCTGCCCGTCGGTGCCGGGCAACAATATACGCAGCACATCCGCAAACGTCAGCCGCCCCGCGCGCCGCACCGCCTCGTGATAATTAACCTCGTAGCCGCGCAACACGGCAAACAAGCCGCGCGTCCGCTCCAGACTCCGCCCGAGTTCGGCACCCGCGATCCCGGCGACCAGGTCCACCAACGCGGTCCGCGCCCGCGACCCCAGCGTCACTTTTTTCCGCTCGATCATCAGTTCCACGCCCTCCGCACCGGAGTTGAGCTCGTCCCAAATCTTGAGGGCATTCCCCACCAAATATTTCACCGGGCCCGGCAGGGGCGCACCCGGTGACCACTGCGGCAGCGTCGCAAAAAAATCCTGAAAACGCGCGCCTTGTTTTTCGTTCAATACCTCCCAGGGCAACGCCGCATGCAGTTCCGCCGCTGCCGGTACGCGCCGCCCGGCGGCGGCGAGGCCCGGGCATCCGTCCGGCCAGATCAGCCCTGCCTGCCCCCAACGCGACGCCTCGGGCGCCGCTAAGAAAGTATCGCCGTGCGCGTCCAAGAACTCGTCGAGCAACCGCGCGAGTCGTTTCTCGTCCACGCCAAACGTCGCGCGCTTGAACGCCTCGATGAATTCCCGCTGCGCCGCGTCCGGCTCCCCCGCCGCTGCAAACATCCGCCGCAGCACCCGCCGCCGTTCCCGTCGCGCCGCCGCCTCTTCCATGATTTGAAACTCCCCCGTCAACCCTAGCTCGAAGGGAAAGCTCCGCACCACGCGCGCGAAAAATCCGTCCAGCGTCCCGAGGCTCAACCGCGGCATCGCCTCCACCACCGTCCGCAGTAGCCGCAAAAAATCTGCCGCCTTCAGCGCCGGCGCGTGCACGTCATGCGCCAGCTTATACGCCGCATCTTCCGACGCCGCGGCCCGCGCCAGCTTCTTGAGGATTTCGTCGAAAAACTCTCCCGCCGCCTTCCGCGTAAACGTCAGCGCCACGATCCGCTCCGGCTCCGCTCCTCCGGCCAGCAGCTGCACGAAGCGATTCGTCAATGCATAGGTTTTACCCGAGCCGGCCGACGCCAAAATCATCTCATGTTTCAGCGGACTCATGCGCTGCCCTCCCGCGCCACACTCGCCGCGGCGCCTTGGTGGAACAGCTCCGCAAACTCATCCCAGTCCACCTCGCGACCAGAGATTTCTCGGGGCGGCCAAAATTCTCCCGCCACCACCGCCGTCGCCACGCCCTCCGCGCAGCGCTCCGCCGAGGCCTGGAGCTCCCGGGAAAATCCCGCCCACATCATGACCGCCGTCCCACCCGCCGCCTTCGGGAGGTTGAAATACCCGCACGCCACTGCGTCGCCCCACGCGGCCGCGACTGCCCGCCGATACATCGGCAGCTGCAGATCCTTCCACACGCGGATTTTTCCTTCCGCGTCCGCCCAACGCATCCAGCCCGGCCGCCCGTCATCCTCGGGGCGCACCGCACGCCCATGCGCCTCCTCCGGCTCCACCACCGTGTCGCCCGTCTTGTAGTCGAGGACGCGCACGCGGCCATCCACGTGCCGATCGATTCGGTCAATCTTTCCACTGATCGTCAGCCCGCCGAGCGGAAACGAAAATTTCCACTCGACCTCCACCGTGCGCCAACCGTCGGCGCGCTCGCGGGCCTCCACCTCTGCCGTCGCGCGCAGCCGTTGCCGCGCCGATTCCAACTGCACCACGAGGGGCAGCGTCAGCTCCGTCCCGTAGCGCAAACGTGCCACGCGTTCGAATTGTTCCAGTAAAAATTCACGTATCCGGTCCGCTTCGACGCAGTCGTGCATCGCCTCGCTTTCGCCAAGCTGCTGCAACGCTGCGTGCACGAGGGTCCCGAAGTCGCCCGCATCGAGCTCATCCTTGGCCGGATCGACCCGCGCCATGCGCAGTCCATGCCGCAGATAAAATCGCAAGGGGCACGCCAACCAGTCCCGCAGCGCCGTCACGGATATTTTCTGCGGCGACGCCACCACGCGGGGCCGCATCGGCCAGGCCCGCGCCCAGGGCAGATTGGGGCGCGACGCCTCCACCTTGCGAAACAGCTGCTCCACCCTCCCCGGCAGCTCCGCCTCGGCGCAGCGCAACAGCAGCCGCGAGGGCCGCAGCGGATCGCCGGCGTTCGAAGTTTTCCCCAACAACACGTCCAGACGTCCCGTCTCGCCCTGCCGCCACGCCGCCAGCGCGGTCAGCAGATACGCATCCCGGGCAAACCGTTCCGCATTGGTGTTGAGCCCGAGGCTGACCCGCAACGCCTCCGGCAAAAACACGTCGCCCACAGTCGCCTCGGGTACGTTCCCATCGTTGACCCCGGCGACCACGAGATGCGGCGCGTCCTCCCACAAGAGCTCCAGCCAGCCGAGCAAATCGAGCGCACCCGCCGGTCGTTCCGCCGTCCTCACCTCCGCCGCAAACGCCCCGAGGGCCACGGCCCACCGCTCCGCGAGCGTCAGCTCCGCACCGCCCCAAACAGCCAGCGCCCGCCCCACCTCGCGCAAGGTGTCCGTCCAGGCCACCGCCGATTCCGCGAGCGCCGTGCCGGGATCGATCCGCCGCGCCGCGAAAATCATCGCCAACGCCGCCGCCGCATTGTCCGGAAACGTCCCGGTCGTCAGCACGGCGCGCAATTCCCCCAGCGCCGCCAGCCCGACCGCAGCCATCGGAAAACTGCCCGCGTGCAACCCAGCCGCGGCGAGCGTCGGCGGCAGATGTTTGGCCCGCAATGCATCGATTTCCTGCAACAGCTCTGCGGCCGAAAATCTCCCGGTCGCCCGCGCACGCAGCCATGCGAGCACATCGGGACAGCGCAGCAACGCGGCCCCCGCCTCGAAACTCGGCAGGGCCGCCCACTCCGCCAATGCCACCATGAGCGCATGCAGTCCGTCCCGCGCCCGCGCCTTACCTTCGGGATTGAAGGCCACGATCCCCGCACGCGCCAGCGCTCGCTCCGCGAGCGGCAGCACTTCCGTATCCGCAACGCCAACACCGAGCACGCCTTCCGCTCGGGCGTAGCTCCGCGCCGCCGCGACCAGATACTCCGCTTGGGCCGCCGGATTGGCGCAGACCCGCACCCGCTGCTCAAAGCAGCGCAACGGGATCAATCGCCGCTCCCACTGAGCCACGACCGGCCGTCCCCAGCCATCGAAGTTTTCCGACTCCTCTGCCGGCGCATACACCACCACGTCCACTCGCACTCCCTTCCCTGCATGCGCCGCCAGCGCGCGCAGCGCCAAGGGCAACGGATCGGGCGTGCCCAGCACCACAATTTTCTCCACCCCCGCCGGCAAAATCGGATCGCCGGCCGCCGCGATCCGTACCGCCTTTTCGTCGCACCGCCCCATCCGCGCTAATGTTTCGTCGTAGCGCCGCTCTAACGCGCCGAGCTGACGCCAGCGCTCCGTCTCGGGACACTCCGCGCCTACCCGTCCCACGACGTCCGCCATCCGCAGGCCACCCTCGCCCAACGCCACTTGCAACCGCCCAAATTCCGCGCCGAGCGCGAGCGCCCAAGCCGCATTGCGCTCCGGGGGATCGACGGGAAACACGTCCCGGCAATCGGCCAAATCCACTTCCCGCACGACGTCCACCCAAGCGAGCAGCGACTCGATCCGCGCCGCCACCCCCGTCGGTAAACCGTGTGTCAGCAGGGCATCAGGCGTCATGACGCGCGGCGGAAATACCGCCTGCCCTCGGCGGCTCGCGTGTTCGGCCAGCGCCTCGCGCAGCCGCCGACCCGCTTGCCGCGTCGGCACCACCACTAAACGATTCGCCAGATCGAGGGGAGCCTCGCCACCCCAACCCGCCGCCAGCCACTCGACCGCTTGCGCCAATAGCGGGCGTTCCCATGAAAGGAAATGCCGGGTGATCAGAGTGTGAGGGTCAGGAAAATCCACGCTTCACGATCATGGGAGCCCGCAGGCCGAGCCCGCAAGCAGCGTCCGCTTTCTCCCCGCATCACTCCATCCGGTTTCGCGCCAGCTCCTCTCCTCACCATTAAAACGACAAAACCCCGCCACTCGATGAGTGCGGGGTCCGCCGGAAAAAATCCTGACCGGTCCGTCGGCTTACTTCGCGAAGACGATCTTCGCGATCTTGGCCTTGGCGCGGGAAGCGGCGTTCTTGTGAACGACGCCCGACTTGACGGCCTTATCCATCGCTGAGGTGTAGGCCACGGCAGCAGTCTTGCTGGCGGCGGCATCCTTGGAGGTGACAGCCGCATTGAGCTTCTTGTGAAGCGTCTTCAGGCGGGTCTTGGCGCCTTGATTGCGGGTTTGGAGACGGGCTGATTTGCGCGCTGCTTTGATGGCAGATTTAGTGTTGGCCATAATCGTAAATGAATTTAAGTCGGCCAAAGACTCAAACGCCCGCCGGAGAGTCAAGGGTTTTGTCCGATCCCAACAAATCCTGTCCCCCCTTCCCGCTCGCATCTTGCCCGTAATTTACCCCCCACCTCAAGACGCGCACATTACATTAAAAGATCCCAGGACTGATCCCTTCGCCCGAAACCCACCGCGTTGCCAAGGCCTCGCCGCACTCCCCGCAGGCGGCGAGCCCGGTCGCGAGTCGGGTTCTCCACCGGCAATTGCTCGCGCCGTTCCGCTTCATCCCTCTTGCTCTCGCTGCCGTCGACGGTTCCATGCCGTGGCTCGCCACGCTGGTCGGCCCGCGCTTTACCTGCAACGCTCCCTCCTCCTCACCATGAATCACTCCCTCACCCTCGGGCTGCTCTCGCTCGCCACGGCCCTCGCCACGTCGACCCACGCCCACCAGGCCACCGGCATCAAGCTCACCGAGCCCACCGCCCACTCCATCACCGTGTGGACGCGCATCACCCGCGAGGCCGAGCGCGCCGCCGACGATGGCCCGCTGCCCATCACGAAGCTCTTCGATCGCACCACGGGAAAAGACATTCCGTTCCGCGACAACGCCACCTACGCCAACGCCCGCCCCGAGCTCACGTTTCCACCCGGCGTTAACCTCGGCACCATCCGCGGCGCCGCCCTCGGCGCGCCCGGTCAGACCCGGGTCAGATATCGCCCCGCCGGCGCGGCCACCGCCGCGTGGACGGAAACCGCTTGGCGCGACGTCGATCCTTCGCGCGATTTTACCGCCACTTTCGCGCTCGCTCAACTCACTCCCGGCACACGCTACACGGTCACCGTCGAAGACCGCCCGCGCGCCGACGCACCCGTCACGAGTACCACCACCGGCACCTTCGTCACCGCGCCCCTCGCCAACGCCAACGCGACCGCGACGTTCGCAGTGATGAGTTGCCAACAATACGAGGATCGCGACCGCCCCGACGGCTTTGCGATCTATCCGTCGATGCTCGCATTAAAACCCGACTTCATGGTCAACACCGGCGACGCCGTTTACTACGACCACGGTCCCGTCCACGCCATCAACCTCGACCTCGCCCGCTACCACTGGGCCCGCATGTACGGATTTCCCACGCTCCGCGATTTCCACCGCCAGGTCGCGAGCTTCTTCATGAAGGACGACCACGACACGCTCACCAACGACTCCCACCCCGAGGACCGCAGCGGCGATTTTACCTTTACCGAAGGCCTGCGCGTCTTCCGCGAGCAAACCGCCCCGTCCGAGCCGCCCTATCGCACACTCCGTTGGGGCCGCCACCTGCAAGTCTGGTTCCTCGAAGGCCGCGACTTCCGCAGCACCTCCGAGGCTGACCGCAAACACACGCCCACCATTCTTGGGCCCACACAAATCGCGTGGCTGGAGCGCACCCTCACCGCCTCCGACGCCACGTTTCGCGTCATCATCACGCCGACTCCCATGGTCGGGCCCGACCGTCCGCAAAAGGACGACAACTACGCCAACAAAGGCTACGTCGTGGAAGGGACCAAAATCCGCGCGCTCCTCGCCCGCCAACCCAATCTCACCGTCATCACCGGCGACCGCCACTGGCAATACGTCTCGCGCGATCCCGCCACCGCCATCGAAGAGTGGAGTGTTGGCCCCGCGACCGACGCCCACGCCGGTGGTTGGAGCGAGGACCAACCGCGCCCTGAGCACCGCTTCCTCCGCATCAAGTTCGGTGGCTTCCTCTCCGGCTCCGTCGCGCCGTCGACCGCCACCGCCCCGTCCGAGCTCACTCTCCGGCTGCACGACACCGCTGGAAAAGTGGTGTTTACCGATACGAAGCCCGCCAAGTAAAACCAATCGACTCGCAGCTCGCCCTCAATGGTTCCGGCAGGAAACTGCCGCGAAAATCAGCCGTCTGTTGGCGCATTACCCCCGAACCGACTCAGCTGGGAAACCTCATTTGCTTTATTCGAAAGGACGGAACCGTCGCCCATTCCTGCGTGCTGATCGCTGATGATATCGTTTTCACGAAAAACGGCGTCCCAGTTTCCTCGCCTTGGGTACGGCTTCGTTTCTCCGCCGTGGCAGCTATTTACAACCACGACCAAGTCAACCGGCTGGCGTTCTTCCGCGCTAAAACCCACCCCACCTCCGACCTCTCAACAGACCCCAACCCGCGTCCCGTCCCTTTCCAATGAAATCGCCCCTACCCCGCATCACCAACCGCACCGCCTTTCTCGCCTTGGTTTTCACCATCGCTCCGATCGCATTCGCCCAACGCGCCCCCGTCGCGCCCGCCGCGCCAACCGCGTCCAAAGCCGACGCCGAGACCGTCACCCTCTCTCCGTTCACCGTCAGCACCGACAAAGACGTCGGCTTTGTCGCCACCAGTTCCCTCGCTGGCGGGCGCCTCTCCGGTGATCTCGCCGACACCCCCGCCGCTTACTCGGTGATCACGCGCGAATTCATCGACGCCCTCAACCTCACCGACCTCAACGGCGCCATCGAGTGGACCGTGAACACCAATGTGAACAACGACAACGGCGCCAACCTCACCTTCGCCTCCAACGTCACCTACACCACGCGCGGCGTCGGCGCCTCCACGCCCCAGCGCAATTTTTTCCCGTTCTACGTCAATTTCGACAGCTACAACCTCGAACGCTACGACTTCTCCCGCGGCCCCAACTCCGTCCTCTTCGGCAACGGCAACCAGGCCGGCTCCGCCAACGTCGTCACCAAGCAGGCCCGCTTCGACCGCCCCGTCCGCGAGCTCCGCACCTCCTTCGGCTCGTGGAACACCCGCCGCGTCTCCCTCGACGTCAACCAGCCCCTCAACGACCGCCTCGCCGTCCGCACCAACGCCGTCTGGCAGGATGGTCGCGGCTGGCGCGACCGCGATTTCTCCAAGCTCAAGGGCGTCGCCCTGACCGGCTCTTTGCGCCTCGGGCCCAACACCCAGCTCCGCCTCGAGGGCGAATACGGCGAAAACAGCCGCATGTCCGGCTTTTCCAATCTCAACGACAGCTTCGCCGGCTGGGATGGCACGACCACTTACTCCGCGCCCCTCACCGCCACCCCCACCAACAGCAACGCCCTCGGCGTCACGCGCAACGCCGCCGCCGGATTCTACGTTTACGCGCCGGCCTCCGGTTTCGACGGCGTGATGAACTACCAAAACACCGCGCTCACCCTCGGCGCCGGCGCCAACACCGCCGTGCCCATCGCCGGTAAATTCTTCGCCGGCGTCAGCCCCAACGCCTCCGGCGCCGATCTCCTCAACTCCCTCAATCTGCCCGGCGAGCGCTTCGCCAACGCCATCCGCGGCTCCGCGTTTCGCCTCCCGGGCCGCGCGTTTTCCCCGTCCTTCGACGCCCCAGTCTTCTGGCAGCGCTACCGCGACGTCGCGCTCTACTTTAATCACGCCATCGGACAATCCCTCTTCTTCGAACTCGCCCTCGACAAAAACAACAGCTTCCGCGCCGCCGAAATCACTCTCAACCGCGGCCTCGTCACCACCCTCATCGACATCAACAAAAACCTCCCCAACGGCACCCCCAACCCGAACTTCCTCCAGCCCTACAGCGAGGCCAACCGACAGCAGAATCCCCGCGGCACCGATGCCCACAATATCCGCGGTGCCGTCGCCTACGTGAAGGATACCCGCTTCGGCGACTTCAAGTTCAACTCCCTCTTCGGCACCAACGTCCAAGATAACCTTGGACGCCTCACGCTCCTCGGCGCCCGCCTCGATCCCGATCCCCGCCGCTGGTCCCTCACCGACCTCATCCGCTACCGTTACTACTGGAATCAAGCCGGCCGCCCGCTCCCGCAGCTCGGCAAGGTTCAGCTCGTCGATCCCGTCCTCGGCACGACCCGCGAGATCACGCCCGCCTACACCTACGACACTTCGCGGCCCGAGGTGAACTCCAACACCAAGGCGACCTACCGCTACGCCCTCGGATCCGTAAACGCCCAGTTTTTCAAGCACCGCCTCATCGTCCTCGGTGCCGTCCGCTTCGACGACTACAAGAACGAGGTCGAATACAACTCCTTCATCCGCGATTACCCCGCCAACTGGAACGGTAACGACATCGTCTTCAAACCCAAGGCCCCCGCCGACTACCTCGCGCTCAGCTACCTTCCCAAGGACGCCGTCGGCGTCGCGACCGGTCCCGCCACGCCCGCCCTCCAGCGCCCCCGCGACGGCGCCGGCAATCGCCTCGCCCAATACGCCAACGATCGCTTTCAGGACGACTACGCGCCCCCGCCCGTCAAAGGCACCAAGACCACCTATTCCGTCGGCAGCGTGTTTCATCTGCGCTCGTGGGTCAGCATTTACGCCAACTACGCGCAAACCTACAATTTACCCAGCGTGACGCCCACGCTCACAGGCAACACCCTCCCGCCCACCATCGCGGAGGGCGTCGACGCCGGCATCCGCTTCTCCCTCCTCAACCGGCGTCTCAACCTCAGCCTCAACCGCTATTTTTCGAAGGAGGACAATCAGAATTCTTCCGCGCCCGCCAACACCGGCAGCCCCATCAATGCGATCGTCAACGCCAACGCCGTCGGTGATTTCTCCGCCAGCGGCCTCAACGTCCGCGGCCTGCAACCGTTGCCCGCGGTCTTTCAAGATCGCCGGCAAGGCAAAGCCAACGGCTACGAAGTGGAAGCCGTCGCCAACCTCAGCAAAGCCTGGCGCCTCTCCGCCAACTACGCGATCGCCCGCGCGTTCGCGACCAACGCCGGCGAAATCACCGCCGCCTACATCGACAAAAACCTCGCCACCCTCCGCCAGATCGTCCTCGACGCAGGCGGCCTCATCGACTCCGCCAACGTCGCCACCGTCAACAACGCCATCGCCGTTAACCAACGCTCACCCGACGTGAACTCCGCGGTCTCCGGCTGGAACACGCTCCTCGCCGGCCGCGCCAGCATCGTCTCCGGCACGGTCATCAGCCAGAACACCACCTCCGCCAATCTCTTCACCGACTACGCCATTCAGGAGGGCCGCTTCAAAGGCCTGCGCCTCGGTGGCGGCGCCCGCTACCGCGGCCGCTCCGTCATCGGTAACCGCGGCGCCGATACCATCATCAACCCCGCGAATCCCGCCCAAGGCATCGACGACCCCAACGTCGACGCCTTCACCATCGTCTACTCGCCTGGCTACTGGGTCGCCGCCGCTACCGTCGGCTACCACTGGCGCGTCTCCGCCAAAACCCAAATCCGCTTCAACCTCAGCATCGACAATCTCCTCGACGATGCGAAGCCGCGCTACATCAGCACGATTCTCCGCCCACCCGGCGGCGACGTGACCAACCCGTCGCGCACCACCACATCCAACAATTTCTGGTATCAGACTCCGCGCAGCTACACCCTCGCCGCCACCGTTCCGTTCTGATCCGTCCGGACGTCGCTTCTCGACGCCCGCAACGACCCGGCCGTTTTTGACCGGGTAGCGGCGACCTCCAGCAAGCCGACGCCCGACTCGCCTTACCGTTGCTCGCCCCCAGCTGTCATCGCTGCCTTCGTGGCTTCGCTGTCGTTGCATCAGCCCCCCACCCTCTCCCCATGAAATCCTCCCTCCGCGCCCTCCTCCTCACCTCCCTCCTCGCCCTGCCGCTCGCGCTCACTCCCGCGCTCCCCGCCGCCGAGCCCACCAATGCCACCGAAGCCGTCGCGAAAAAAGCCGCGGAAGACCAGCGCATCGACGGCCTCTACCAGCAAAAATTCGCCACGCTGTCTCCCGCGCGCCAAGCGTGGGAAACCGTTCTCCAGGCAAACCTCGGCAACGGTTTCTACCTCCCGATCCACAAACGCGATTTCGTCAAAGGCTCTGCCACCGCCTGGGACTTCGTTGCCGACGATCCCACACTGCCGCGCGTCCTCCTCATCGGCGACTCCGTCTCCCGCGGCTACACGCTCGCCACCCGCGCCGCCCTTGCCGGCAAAGCCAATGTCCACCGCGCCCCCGAAAACTGCGGCCCCACCGCCAACGGCCTCAAAAAAATGGAAGCCTGGCTCGCCTCCGCCGGCCCCGGAAAATGGGACGTGATCCACTTCAACTTCGGTATCCACGATCGCGCTACTCCGCTCGCCGACTACACCGCCCGCCTCACGCAAATCCTCACGCGCCTCTCCGCCACCGGCGCGACACTCATCTGGGCCAGCACCACGCCGATCCCCGACGATCCCGCGAAAAAGCAAACCGCCGCCTCCATCGTCGAGCGCAACACCGCCGCCGCCGCCCTCATGGCGAAGCACGCCGTCGCGATCGACGACCTCTTCACCGCGATCACGCCCAAGCTCGCCACGCTGCAAAATCCCAACGACGTCCACTTCACCTCCGCCGGCTACGATTTCCTCGGCCAACACGTCGCCGCCTCGATCGCCACGCAGCTACCGGCGAAATAGCAACCCGATCAGGCTCCTGATTGATCTGCGGAGCAACCGGAGCGAGCGCCGCTCCGAGGCTTTCTCCGCGAAGAGCTCATTACCGGCCCGATCAACGGCGTTTTGCCGAAGGCCTGATCGAGGAATTGGGGCAGGTAGACTTTAATGCTAGGAAACTTTTCCCGAGAATTGCCTATGCTGGGGAGGTTTGAGCGGGGCGTTCAGCTGCAACCGAGTCTCCGTGATCCGAGTCGGACGGAACGCGAAACCAGGACTCCTGGTCGGAATTATACCAACGTTATTTGAGTTTTGGACTGCGGTAGCCGCGAGCGTGAGCGAGTGGAGTTTCGACTAGGGGAAGAGCTTGCCGTTGACGAACGGGATGAGGTCGTCGCCGGTGAGGGCGGTGTTGGGATCAATCTTGCCGTCCTTGCCCTTCGGTGCCGCCCATGTCGCCCAGCGGTAGGGCTTATCGAGGATGTGGGTGTAGCTTTTGCCGTCGAGAGCAGCCTCCGTAGCCTTATCGACTTCCAAGGTGTCGAGATGCTTGAGGAAGAGGAGCCAGGAAGACTGCTCGGTGTAGTCGAGTTCGCTGGTGCAGCCGGCGTCCTTCCAGAGGACATCGTCGATGTTTTTGAAGGCTTGTTCGAACATGGGGGATGAAGGAGTCGGACAACGGCGAAGGTCGAACGATGTTCGCGAGCGTCAAGCCCGCCGCCTCCGCACGCAACGCCCCTTTGCGTGTTCGCCCCGGAAAATTGCCCGCCGCTCACTGCCTTGACACCCTCGCGGCCCCTCACCACGTCCTTGGCCCCACCCTACCTCGCTCTCGGCCGCGACCCGGCAAATCGCTCAGCCCCGGCAATCAATCACCAATCCCCCATGCATTCCCTGCTTCGCTCCGCCCTCCTCCTCGCGCCACTCGCGCTCCTCGCGCCGGCTTTCAGCCAATCCACCGCGCCATCTCCCACCACCGCCGAAGTCGATGCCGCCAAGAAAAAGGCGGCGGAGAAAAAACCCGCCGGCGATCTCATCACTCTCAATCCCTTCGAGGTAAAATCCGACGCCGACAACAGCTACGGCGCCCTCAATTCCAACTCGATCACGCAGTTTAACACCGCGCTCAACAAGGTCCCGGTCTCGGCCGATATCTTCACCGAGGGCTTCATGCGCGACATCAGCGCCACGTCGATCGAGGAGATGCTCAACAACTACGGCGCGGGCGCCGGCACCGTCATGTCCAATCCGGAATCCGACGCGCTCTCCCAACAACCCGGCGACCGCCTCGGCAACCAGACTCTCGGCGTGCGCGGCCTCAGTGGCGGCGCGATCCACCGCGACGGGTTTTCCGCCACGGGCGCCGCAAATAATTTCGGCTCCACGGCCGTCGGCGTCACGAGCACGTTCGACGTCGAGCGGGCCGAGGTCATCCGCGGTCCGCAGGGTCTGCTCTACGGCGCGGGCGGCGCCGGCGGCACGGTCAACACCGTGTCCAAGCGCGCCAACTTCAACCGCCGCTACGGCGAGGGCAAATGGCGCATCGACCAATACGGCTCCAAGCAGGGCCAGTTCGACTACAACTGGGGCGCCGATAATATCGCGTTTCGCTTCAGCTATCTCGACGACTCGCAAAAATACCGCCGCGTCTTTATCGGCTACGAGACGAAGGGCTTCTACGGCCAGTTCGCCTTCAAGCTCACGCCCCTCCGTACTGTCCTCCGGGTGCAGGGCCAGCGGACGGTCAACGAGCGCATCCTGAACACCAATCAGGAGAACATCGCGTTCACCAACACTGCCACCGATCCGCGCCACAACTTCGGCCTCGCCTACATGCTCCATAACGGTCTCGCCGGCGCCATCAACCCCGCAACCGGCCTGCCCTGGCCGCGCGGCGCCATCGCCAACGGCGGACTCACCTTCGACAACCTCAATTCTTGGGGCGGCTGGGGCGGCACCGAATACGTGAACAACAAAGTGTTCTCCGTCGCCGCCGAGACCGTGTGGACCAAGTGGCTCTCGTCGCAGTTCAACGTCCTCTACAACGACTACGCCTCCGATAACGCCGGCGGCACCGCCGGCCTCAGTGCCCCGCTCCTCAACGGCAACACGCTCAACGAATGGGCCAACGGCCGGACCTACGCCGACACCGAGCAGCCCACGCGCCGCTGGGCCGTGCGCGGCTCCTCGATGCTGACCAACGAATTTTTCAAGGGCCGCGCCCAGAGCCAGACCCTCGTCGGCTACGACATCGAGTGGGCCGATTCCGGCCCGACCAACTACACCCACTATCTCGCCGACGCGAATTTCAACGTCATCTACAATCCAGCGATTCCCAGCAACCTCGGCCGCACCCCGATGCCCCGCGTCTGGTGGCCCGTCGGCAGCAGCCCTGTGAAAGAACCCTTCGTGCGGGGCGGCTGGAACAGCCCGCGCATCACCATCGATGGCGTGAACTACGTCCGCATGGCCAGCAATCCGCGCGACCCTTCGTGGGTGCGGCCCAACAATCCCCTCGGCCTCGCCCAACTCGCCGGCCTCCCCGGCGTTAGCGGCCAAAACAACGACGGCCACAACTGGGAAAACCGCGTCGCCGGTTACTACGCGTCAAACAATACGAGCTGGTTCCAAGACCGCTTCATATCCCTCGTCGGTATCCGCGGCAACGAGACCTTCAAGCGCACGCCCAACATCACAACCACCGTCGTCGAACCCTGGGCCGAAAGCACCAAGTCCAATCGGAGCTACAACCTCGGCGTTAACGTGGGTGTCCGCGACTGGCTGCGCGCCTACTACAACCTCTCCAGCACCTACAACACCGCGCTCGTCAACGCCAACGATCCGCTCGGTAACGCTCCCCGCACCTCCAGCGGCACCGGCCAGGAGGTCGGCCTCAAGTTCAACTCGCGCGACGGCCGGATCTCCGGTTCCGTCCAATATTACACGACCGATTCGAAGGACGAGATGATCAACGCAGGCACCGGCGTCCGCGATCTCGTCAACCCCACCGGCCTCAACGGCGCGCACAACGGCCCCGCCGGCGCCAAGAACCAATGGATCAACCTCGACCGCACGACCCGCGGCCTCGAGGTCATCCTCACCGCCAGCCCCACGCGCAACTGGCGGCTGCGCCTCGCCGCTACCACGAGCGACGGCCAGAACCTCACCGACAAAAATTACCCGCTCCTCTGGAACGACCAGTTCTTCGTGCGCAACGGCGCCGTCACCTACCAGAACGGCACGCCCTTCATGGTCCCCACCGACGCCGCGGTCATCACCGCCCGCATCAACGCGCTCAACGCCCAAGTCGATCCCGCGGCGATCCTCGCCCAGGGCACCTCGGCCCCCCTGACCATCGCGATGATGAACGACCGCACCGGCCCGTATTGGGCCCAGCCCGCCGACGACAACGGCCGCCTCCAGACGAGCAACCTCCGCCGCGTGCTCCAGTTTTTCGTCGGCCCCAACGGCACCGCGCTCACCGGCGTCACCGGGCTCGCCACCTCGGACATTCCCTATTTCTGGTCCGACCCCAACGGCACGAAAGGCATCGGCGTCGTCGCCAAGAAAGGCGAGTCCACCGTCGGCTATTCGCAATACCGCTTCGTACTGACGAACAACTACACATTCTCCAGCGATCATTTCCTCAACGGCTTCGGCGTCGGCGGCACCGTCGCCGCCGGCATGAAGAACCGGACGTTCTACTACAACACCCCTGGCGGCGGCCGGGAACGCTACGGCTCGCCCGAGACATTCCAGACCAACCTCACCGTGTCCTATCGCCATAAAATCGGGAAGCGCTTCGGCTTCGCGACGCAGGTGAACATCGAGAACGCGTTCAACCAATACTCCCTCGGCACCCTCCCCAACAACGGCTCCGGCTACACCGTCCCGGCAAACCTTGGCGTGAGCTTTTACGGCCAGCCCAGGATGTATGTCTGGACGAACACCCTCACCTTCTGAGCCGTATCCATACAGTGGATCGCAGCGCCGTCGCTCGCCGACGCTCGCCGACGCGCCGCTGGGCCGCTGCGCGACAGGAAACGCGGACGGTCGAACAGACCCAGCCCTGCCCCTTCTTGGTGAGCAACCGTCATAAGTGAACCTAGATTCAACTCCTCGAAACAGCTCCTCGTTCGTAGTCCCACTTTTAGGCGGATTCCGTCAACCCTTCCGCCTGAAGCAGGGACGACGAACTCGAAAAACAGGCGTTTCTTCCCAGCCCGAGAAAAAACGCTTTTGTGGTTGGGGCGACGTGGACCCGGCTGAGATCGCGATCGCGGTTGCCCTTTCGACACGCCAGAATTTGACCTTTTCCACCCCATCCGAACTTTACGTCCGTATGGCGATCGGCTTCCCGTCCCATTTGTCACCGCTCAATGTGGTGATAGTGCTCTCTTCAGTGCCCCCACTCTATGAATACCCCACGCTATCGTCTCCTCGCTCGCTCGCTCGTCTCGCTGGTCGTATTCGCCGCCTCAGCACCAGCGCTGTGCGCGCAAACCACACCGCCGCTCGCGGCGGTCGGCGCCCCACCCGCCACCGCTGCCCCCGCCACCATCACGGGCCGCGTGCAACATTCCGCAAGTGGCCAATACCTCAACAACGCCCGTGTAACCATCAAGGGCACCGACCTCGTCGCCTTCACCGACGACTCCGGCACCTACCGCCTTGACCGCGTACCCGGCCCAACAGCCCTCCTCGAGGTTTTCTACACCGGCCTCCAACCGCAGCAGATTCCGGTCACACTCTCCGGCGGCGCGCTCGTCGAGCAGGACGTCAATCTCGCCGTCGCCACCGCGCCGTCCGCCCGCGCCAACGACGTCGTGAAGCTCGGCTCCTTCGTCGTCTCCGACACCCGCGAGACCAACGGCTCCGCCATCGCGATCAACGAACAGCGCTTCGCCGCCAACATGGTCAACGTCGTCTCCGCCGATGAATTCGGCCTCGTGCCCGATGGTAATATCGGCGAGTTTCTCAAACTTCTTCCCGGTATCACCATGAGCTACCGCGGCGGAGATCCTCGCGAAATCTCCATGGACGGCGTCTCCTCAGCCAATGTCCCCGTCACCGTCGGCGGCTTCAGCCTCGCCACCCCCGAAGTCTCCGGCACCGGCCGCAACGTCGAACTCAATTCCGTTTCGATTAATAATATGGCCCGCGTCGAGGCCTCGTTCTCGCCGACGCCCGAGTCGCCCGGCTCCGCCCTCGCCGGCTCCGTGAATCTCGTCCCCCGCAGCGCCTTCGAGCGCTCGCGGCCGATGTTCTCCAGCAGCGTGTACGTCATCATGCGCGACAATGCCCGCGACTTCAACAAGACCCCCGGCCCTCGCGCCGAGCGCACGCGCAAGGTGCAGCCCGGTTTCGAATTTTCCTGGATCGTGCCCGTAAACAAAAAATTCGGCTTCACGATTTCCGGCGGCGCCTCCGCCCAGTATTCCTCCGAGCCCTACATGCAAAACACGTGGCGCGGGGGCGGCGCCGCCACCAACGGCACGACGCTCCCCGACACCACTCCGGACCGGCCTTACTTGTCCGACTATCTGGTGCGCGACAGCACGACCGGCCGCGACCGCACATCGCTCGGAGCCACGCTTGACTACCGCCTCAGCCGCAACGATCGCCTCACGTTCGCGTTTCAATACGGCACGTTCCACTCCTACTACAACCAGCGGAACATGACGTTCACCGTGAACCGCGTCCTCGTCGGACAATTCTCCCCGACCTTCACCCACGGCTTCGCGGGCGCCGGTGAAGTGCGTCAGGCGACCAACGCTCGCGATCGCCTGAGCACGACGATCATGCCCACGCTGACCTACCGCCACGATGGCCCAATCTGGAAACGCGAAGTCGGCCTCGGCTATTCGCGGGCCTCGAATCGCTTTCGCGACCTCGACCAAGGCTACTTCAACGCGACCCTCGCGCGCCGCACCGGCGTGACGGTTTCGTTCGACGAAATTTTTTATCTCCGCCCAGGCCAAATCACGGTGACCGACGGCATCACCGGCGCTAAGGTCGATCCCTACGATCTGGGCAGTTACGCCTTGAGCACTGCGAGCTCCACGCCCCAACGCTCGGTCAGCCAGCACCGCACCGCCTTCGCCAATGCCAGCCGCGATTTCCACGGGCGCTGGCCGCTTACCGTCAAGACGGGCCTGGATTTCCGTCAGGCCAGCAGCGACAACCGCACCGTAGCCACGAACTTCAATTTCGTCGGCGCCGATGGCCGCGCCTCCACGACGCCCACCGCCGGCAGCGACGACGTGGCGAACATCGTCGTGGATCGCGACATCGCGTTGCGCACCGGCCCCTACGGTTTTCCGCGCATTCAATGGGTGAGCAACGAAGCCCTGCGCGATCTCTTCGTCGCCCGCCCCACCACTCTCGTGAGCGATGAAAATGCTACCTACCGCTCCGGCATCACAAACTCCAAGCACTCCGAGGAACGGATCTCCTCCGCCTACCTTCGTGGCGACCTGCGTCTCTTTGACGGCCGTCTCAAACTCACCGGTGGCGCCCGCGCCGAGCAGACCAACATCACCGCCGAGGGCCCGCTCACCGACCCCACGCGCAACTACCAGCGCGACGCAGCGGGCAAAGTGATCCTCGGCCCCAACGCCCGCCCACTCACCCTCGCCAGCGAGGCGCTGGCGATTTCGAAACTCACCTTCCTCGACCGCGGGCTCCATGCGGAAAAGGAATACCTCCGCCTCCTCCCGAGTGTAAACGCGAGCTACCCTATCCTCGAAAATCTCATCGCCCGCGGCGCCTACTATTTCTCGCTCGGCCGCCCCAATTTCAACCAATACTCCGGCGGCCTCACACTGCCCGACCTCGAAGCCGTCGCGAGCCCGACCAATCGTATCACCGTCAACAACGCCGGCATCAAACCTTGGGAAGCGCGCAGCACCAAGTTCGCCCTCGAATACTATTTCAATCGTGTCGGCCTCGTCTCGGTCGGAGTCTTCCGGCGCGACATCCGGAATTTCTTCGGCAGCACCGTGCTCGAAGCCACGCCGGAATTCCTCTCGCTCTACGGACTCGATCCCGTCGCCTACGATCCCTACCAGGTCGCCACCCAACAGAACCTCCCGAACGCCGTCCGCCTCGAAGGCCTCAACGTTAACTACCGGCAAGCGCTCACCTTCCTCCCGCCTTGGGCCCGTGGCGTTCAGTTCTACGCCAATGGCAGCGCCCAACGCGCCGCCAACGATTCCGGCGGTAATTTCTCCGGCTTCATTCCGCGGAGCGGCAGTTGGGGCCTCAGCCTCTCGCGCCCGACCTACAATCTCCGCATGAATTGGAACTACCTCGGCCGCCAACGTCAGGGCGTCGTCAACGGTCGCAGCCTCGAAGCGGGCACCTACACGTGGGGATCGAAACGCTCCTACATCGACCTCACCGGCGAATACTCCATCCGGCGAAACTTCGCGCTCTTCGCCAATCTGCGAAACATCAACAAGCCCTCCGACGATCTCGAAATCGCCGGCCCCAACACCCTCGAATCCGCCCAGCTTCGCCAGCGCCAAGACTTCGGCTCACTCTGGACCATCGGGATCAAGGGCACGTTCTGACCCCACTCCGAGCAGGCCAACCCCTCCTCCACTGACCCTGCGAACTCCTGCGAATCCGTGCAGCGGGCAGCGCCACCTCACCGCCGCGTCGGCGCCTGCGCCCTCGGAAAAACCCCAATCGCAGCGGACCAGCCCGATCACTCTCGTTGCAGATCGTTGTCGCGCACGGCCCGCAGTTTCGCGGCGAGCGTCGCCTTGAACCCGGTCAACACCCCCGCGAACTCGGGCTGGGTGGCGAGATTGGTGAACTGCTGCGGATCTTTCACCACATCGAATAGCTCAATGCCGCTTGAGGCGTCCTCATTGTAGTGGATGTAGGCCCAGCGGTCATCCCGCAGGAGGAATCCCTTGCTGGACGGAGCCACGCTGAACGCCGTCTCCCGCACGCGGTGCCGCGGATTATCAAACATCGGGGCAATGTTTTTTCCTTGGAGGCGGGCGGGCACTGCGAGGCCGCAGAGGCTCGCGACGGTGGGATAGAGATCGAGCAATTCGATCAGCGAATCGCAGACCGCCGGTTGCTTGCCCGGGACGCGGATGATGAGCGGCACCCGCGAGGACTCATCGCGCAGGCTGACCTTCGCCCAGAAATCGTGCTCGCCGAGATGATAACCGTGGTCGCTGGTGAAGATCACAATCGTCTTGTCCGCCTGGCCGGATTTTTCCAGCGCGGCGAGCACCTTGCCCACCTGCGCATCCATGTAGGCGACGCAGGCATAATATCCGCCGAGTGCCTTCTTTTGCCGGCGAATGTCCATTTTCATATTCACACTGGTCTTGTAGTTGATGCCGGCCTTCGGAATGTCGTCCCAATCGCCCGCCACCTTCGGCGGCAGCTCTAGTTTCTCGTAGGGCAGGAACGGCGCAAAATAGGCCTTGGGCGCGACGAACGGGACGTGCGGGCGCACGAAACCGACTGCGAGGAAGAACGGCTGGCCGGCGTGCTTTTCGATCAAGTCGACGGCCTTGGCCGCCGTCCGGCCATCGGAGTGGGCGAGGTCATCGCCCTCGGCCTCAACCACGACGAAGGTGTTTCCACCCACGACCGGTTTCTTGCCGTCGGGATTTCCCTCGAGCGTTTCGCCGACGCCCGCCGCCTTCCATTCTGGGCCGAGGCTGTTGAACCGCTCAGTCCACGACAGCGCATCGTCGGCGCCGTTTCCGCCGTCATGGATGCGGGCATCAAGACCTTCCTCAACTCCGCCCGGCACCCCCATATGGTAGATCTTGCTGACGCGCGCGGTGTAGTGCCCCGCGTTCTTGAAATGCTGCGCCCAGGTTGCGCGGTCACCGATCGCCTGACGCGGACTGGTGTAGCCCAGCACGCCCGTCGCGTGCGGGTAATAGCCCGACATGAATGAGGCGCGTGAGGGCCCGCAGTAGGTGGCCTGGCAATACGCGCGGGTGAAGCGGGTGCCTTGCGACGCCAGGCGATCGATGTGGGGCGTGTTGCTCACCGTGTTCCCGTAGCACGAGAGCGCGGTCGCGGTCAGGTCGTCGGAAATGATGAACAACACATTCGTGGCGGATTTCACGCCCGGCGCCGATGCGGCGATGGCGGATGGGACGAAAGCGAGAGCGGCTACGGCAAAAAGCAGGGGTAATCTCATCGGTGCGGGACGATGATCGTTCGTTTCCCGGGGACAAGTCGCGACTGGCGAGCGCCGTCGTTCGCTCAAACATTTACGGGTCCTCGCTGTTTCCGATGGGTCAACAAACCAAGCCTATTCTAAGTTTCGGAGGAATCGACCGCTCATGCGCTTCATCAAGGGATGAATCCTTGAAAGAGCGCTTCGACTCATCGTCTGCGCCCGTGGATTTCTGGGGCCTGCTCATCGCAGGCAAGTCATCGCGGTCTGCGATCAGCAGACCCCGTCCCTTACACCGGAGACGATCAGTTGGAGGGCGGCGCCAACGTTTCGCCAATTGGCGAAATTTATTAGCGGTTTCCTCCGCTGACCGTGCCTACGACGAATCGCCCGGGCGCGTGAGCGACCGGGCGAGGTGGGCGGGCACGTCCCTGTGCCCACATGGAATGTTTTCGATGGCGCGAGTAAATGCGAGCACAGGGACGTGCCCGCCCACCTCAGACGCGGTCCCCTGACTTGGGTTTGGGCAGACGATTGCTTTCACACTCTCACCTACTGGAAACAGCGAAGAACCATATTTACTCGAGCATGAACGCGCCGAATACCACGTATCCGCGCAGGCCGCCCATCCCTGCGCGAGCCCCCTTCCCTTAAAACTGAGATCTCGGTTGCTTGCTCCGAAAACACGGGAGTTCGGGTGAGAAAAACGTTTTCCCCGCTGGGAGTAAACGCGCCCGATGCGTGTTAACTATGAGCAGGGTGTGGTCTTGATGACTACGCGGTGCCCCGGTATCGCTGGCTCTGCGCTTTCTCCGTGCAAGACTAACGCGAAACTCTTTTATTTTCCCAGCCGTATGCAGTCCGTCCCCACCACCGCCGCCCCCGCGTCCGACCACGCAGCCCGCGAGCGCATCCGCCACCGTCGCCGCGCAAATCAGTTCACGGTCATCGCCTGCCTCTTCGCCGCCGGCGCGGCCGTCGCTCTCGGCCTATGGCTCCCGACCCTCGCGGAGTAAGCGCCCAACCAAGTCAGTCCAGTCCGAAAAATCTTCCTACCCATAGAATCTTCCTACCCCCATTCCGAATCTGGCTGCGCCCATCATTTTCGCCCCGCACCATCGCGCCAACGCCCGACCACACAGCTGACTTCTGAGTCTTCGAAGATCTCGAAACATGCTTTCGGCGCCAGCGAGCACTCGCCTACTAAAGCCCCCGCCTCTCCGCCCGTTTTCCCTTGATGCTCCGTCCCGTCCACCTGCTCGCCTTAGCCGTCTCGTCGTGCGCCGCAGCCGCCGCAGCCGCCCCTGATTTCGCGTCCGACGTGCGCCCGATTTTCGAGGCGCACTGCTTCAAATGCCACGGCCCCATAAAGCAAAAGAGCGGCTATCGTCTCGACGTGCGGGCCTTCGCGCTGACCGGCGGAGAAAGCGGTACGCCGAACATTTTACCGGGCCGCGGCGCCACCAGCCCACTGGTGAAATTCATCGCCGGCGAGGTCGAGGACATGAAAATGCCACCCGAGGGCGAACCGCTCACTCCGGCGGAGATCGCCACAATCAGGGCGTGGATCGACGCGGGCGCGCCGTGGCCCGACGCGGCCAGTGCCGCCGTGGCGGACCCGCTCGACTGGTGGTCGCTCCAGCCACTCGCCACCGTCACCCCGCCGGCGTCGGCCGGAAATCCCCTCGATGGATTCATCCGCACCCAGCTCGCCGCCCACGGCCTCGCGCCGTCGCCCCCGGCGGACGAGCGGACGTTGTGCCGCCGGCTCTATTTCGATCTCACCGGCCTCCCGCCCACACCCGAGGACATTGCCGCCTTCGTCGCTGATTCCGCCCCCGACGCCTACGCCCGCCTCGTAGAAAAATTACTCGCCTCACCGCGCTACGGCGAACGCTGGGCGCGGCATTGGCTCGATGTCGTCCACTACGGCGACACGCACGGCTACGACAAAGACAAACTCCGCCCCAACGCCTGGCCCTACCGCGACTACGTCGTGCGCGCCTTCAACACCGACAAACCCTACGCGCGTTTCGTGCAGGAACAGATCGCCGGCGACGTGCTCTTCCCCAGCACCGCCGACGGCATCGAGGCGCTGGGTTTCATCTCCGCCGGTCCGTGGGATTTCATCGGCCACGCCGAAGTGCCGGAGTCCAAAACCGACGGGAAAATCGCCCGACACCTCGACCGCGACGACATGGTCGCGAACACGATCGGCACGTTTTCCAGTCTCACCGTCCACTGCGCCCAATGCCATAATCATAAATTCGATCCCATCCCGCAGGAGGATTACTACAGCCTCCAAGCCGTTTTCTCCGCCCTCGACCGCACCGATCGGGAATACTACCGCGACGACGCCCGCAACGCCCGCTTCCAAAATCTCCGTCGCGAACAACGTGATACGTCCGCCGCACTCGCCGCCCTCGAGGCTCCGCTGCGCGCGCAAGCCGGCGAAGCCTACGCCGAAATCACCCGCCGCCTCGAACGGCCGCCGCAGAGCGATTCCGCCAATCCGGGAAAGCCCAGCCCCAGCCGCGGCTACCACAGCGCCTTGTCGTCCACCCCTGACGCGATGAAATGGGTGCAGGTCGATCTCGGCGAATCCGTCGAGATCAACCGCGCGACGTTGCTGCCCGCGCACGACGACTTCAACGGCATCGGCGCCGGCTTCGGCTTTCCCGTGCGCTTCAAAGTCGAGGCCAGCGACGACCCCGCGTTTCAGACCGGCGTAAAGCTCCTCTGGCAGCGTTACGATCAGACCTTCATGGCCGATTTCCCCAATCCCGGCCTCACCCCGTTCGCCACCGGCGGGGGCACCGGCGATGGCATCATCGGTCGCTACGTTCGCGTGACGGTGACCAAACTCGCGCCGCGCAAAGACGACTACATGTTCGCCCTCGCCGAACTGCGGGTGACCGACCGCGCGGGAAAAAACATCGCGCTCGGCCGGCCCGTGACGGCGTTCGACTCGATCGAGTCCGCCCCGCGCTGGAGCCGAACCCATCTCACCGACGGCGTGGCTCCGTCGACCCTTTCCGCCGACGAGAAACAGGAGCTTGAGCGGGCGCGCGAGGCGCTGCTGCTGAGCGTGGCTGATGAACCGACGAAGCAGCGCCGCGCGCAGCTGCTCGCTGAGTCGACGCGGATCGCCGCAGAACTGAAAACGTTTCCGAAACCCGATCTCGTCTATGCGGGCGCCATTCACACCGGGAGCAGTAATTTCAAGGGCACGGGCACCGAGGGCGGGCGTCCGCGCCCGATCCATGTGCTGGCCCGCGGCCAAGTCACCACGCCCGGAAAATCCGTCGGCCCCGGCACCTTGTCGGCGCTCACATTCTCGCCCGCACGTTTCGCACTTTCTCCCGACGCAGGCGAAGGCGAACGCCGCGCCGCCCTCGCCCACTGGCTCACCGATCCGAAAAATCCGCTCACCTGGCGCAGTATCGTGAATCGCGTTTGGCAATACCACTTCGGCCGCGGCCTCGTCGACACGCCCAACGATTTCGGCCGCAACGGCAGCCCGCCCAGCCACCCCGCACTGCTCGACTGGCTCGCGGCGGATTTCCGCGACAGCGGCGGCTCGCTGAAATCGCTCCACCGCCGCATCGTGACCAGCGACACCTACCGGCAGGCCATCACGGCCAATTCCGCGGCTGAGAAAATCGATTCCGGCAACACGCTCCTCTGGCGGCAAAACCGCCGCAAGCTCGAGGCCGAAGCCTTGCGCGACGCCATCCTCGCCGTCAGCGGAAAACTCGATCTCACCATGGGTGGGCCAGGCTGGCAGGACTTCGTGATCGAGCGGCCGGAACACTCGCCCCACTTCCGCTACGATCTCGCCAACCCTGACGACCCGGCGACGTGGCGCCGGTCGATCTACCGCTTCGTCGCGCGCTCGCAGACGCAACCGTGGATGACCTCGATGGATTGCGCGGATCCGTCCATGCGCGTGGACAAGCGCAACGAAAGCCTCTCTCCGCTCCAGGCGCTGGCGATGCTCAACAACGGTTTCATTGTCACCCAGGCGCAGCATCTCGCCGCGCGCGTGCAATCCGAGCACCCCCACACTCTCGCCGCCCAGGTAGCGCGGGCCCACGCGCTGGCGCTCGGCCGTCCGCCGGACGCAGCCGCCCTCGCCCCACTCGTGAGGTTCGCTGAGGCCGAGGGTCTGCCCGCGCTCGGCCGGCTGCTGCTCAACCTGAACGAATTCACGTTCGTCGACTAATGATGGCCCACGACTCTCCCTTCCATCGCGCCGCGGCTTCTCAGCCGATTTCCCGCCGCGAATTCCTCTGGCAATCCGGCGGCGGGCTCGGCGGCCTCGCGCTCGCCGCGATGCTCGGCCACGACCGTGCGCTCGCCGCGGATACGCCGGCCCCGGCTTCCCGCCCGCTCCACCATCCGGCAAAAGCAAAACGCGTCGTGCAGTTCTTCATGGCCGGCGCCGCCAGCCACCTCGATCTCTTCGACTACAAACCCGAGCTGATCAAACGACACGGGCAGCCGAGCGATTTCGGCGAGCCGGTGGAAGCGTTTCAAAACGGCCTCGGACCTTGGCTGCGCCCGCTCTGGGATTTCCAACCCTACGGCCAGTCCGGAAAAATGCTCAGCGAGGTCGTGGCCCCTCTCGGCGGCGTCGTCGACGATCTCGCCTTCGTTCACAACATGGTCGGCAAATCCGGCGTGCACAGCGCCGCGACGCTCCTGCAGTCCACCGGATTTCAACTCCCCGGCTTTCCTGGTGTCGGCTGCTGGGCCAGCTACGGGCTCGGCTCGCTCAACGAAAACCTTCCGACGTTCGTCGTGTTACCCGATCACCGCGGATTCGCGTCCAACGGCGTGAAGAATTGGGACGCCGCGTTTCTGCCCTCGCAGCACAGCGGCACGATCATTTTTCCGGGGACCGACGCTCCGGTCGCCGATCTTTTCCCCCATGCCGCGGGCAAATTCGTCACGCCTGACGGCGAGGCCGCGGCGCACCGGCTGATGGCCGACCTCAACCGCCAGCACGCCGCGACGCGCGAGGGCGACCAGCGGCTCGACGCCCGTATCCGCAGTTACGAGCTCGCCGCGCGCATGCAGCTCGCAGCCCCCGAGGCGCTCAACCTCAAGGCCGAGCCCGCGCACGTGCTGAAGCTCTACGGCCTCGACGGCGGGCCGCAGACCTGGCCGAAAGAAATCAGCGCCGACGAGGAAGCGTTTCATTTCTCGCAAAAGTGCCTCGCGGCGCGCCGTCTGCTGGAGCGCGGCGTGCGCTTCGTCCAAATCTGGAGCGGCAACGACAACAGTTTCCCGCGCCGCAACTGGGATTCGCACGAGGATGTGAAACGCGATCACGGCCCGCTCGCCCTCGGCATGGCGCGCGGCGCCGCCGCCTTCATTCAGGACCTCAAGCAGCGCGGCCTGCTCGAGGACACGCTCATCCTCTGGACGACGGAGTTCGGCCGCATGCCCTCGTCGCAGGGCGGCAAAGGCCGCGACCACAATCCGTTTGTCTTCACGAATTGGCTCTGTGGCGGCGGCATCAGGGGCGGCGTCACCCACGGCGAGAGCGACCTCTGGGGCTACAAGCCGCTCGACCGCACGCGCCCGACCACCGTCTACGATATCCACGCGACCATCCTCCACCAGCTCGGGCTCGACCACACGCGCCTCACCTTCCGCCACAACGGCATCGACCGCCGCCTGACGGATGTCCACGGCCATGTGATCAAATCGCTGATCGCATAGACCGCGCGCAGCGGCCGACTTCACCGCACCGCTCGGACGCCCCCTCAGTCGGCTCGACTGCTCCTTCGCCCAAAGCACTGCTCTCGATCGCTGCCCATCGTTTGAGGAAGACCAGCCAGGTAGGTTTGGCCGGACAGCGTAACGTTCCCCAACACGCACCTCTCGCGCGGCGGCAAGCGCGGGCTCTACACGAAATACTCGATCGTCTGTTCGGATAACTTGCCGGTGGAAAGTTCGCGAACAGTCGCGGTCGCGGTGTGGCGGCCACCGGCTGCATCGGGCACCCCTAACAGCCGATAGGCGTCCGCGAGGCCCGTGCCGTTGGGGCGCTTTTTTTCAACGACGGACGTGGAAACTTCGGCGCCGTCTACGGTGAGCTTCACGAAGTCGGCGAGCGGGGTCTGCGGGAATCCTTGCGGTGTATTGTGCCAGGCACAGCGCACGCGCAGCGCGATGCCCTTATCCGGACGGGCCACCTCGAGGGTATCGGACGCCTTGAGCGCGACGAGTGAGACGAGTGGGCGCACCGCGGGGCCGCTATCCCACCAGCGCCAAGTCGCCTCGCGTGCGCGGACGAAATCAAGCACCTCGGGCGAGCCACTGTGCATCCACGTCTCGCGCCGGCTTACCTCGTCGTGGCGGACCGCTACCGTCCAGTTTTGCTTCAAGGCATTGAGCCAGCCTTCCCACGTCGGCTCGGTCGCGAGGAACAGCGTGCGATGCCCGGAGGTGTTGTCGGCAAACCACCACGGCTCGGTGCCGTGGGCGTCTTGCAGGCTGACGTAAGGGATCTTTCCCTTCCAGCGCTGCAAAAAGGGCTCGGTGTTCAGGAAGTCGGGATTTCCGAAATGAAATGTGCTGATCACCGCGAACCCGCCGCGCTCGACCGAGTCGTCGAGAAAGAGGCGCACGAGTTCCTCATTCTCGCCGAACTGCCAGAGGAGGCGGCCCCGGCCCCGCTCGAGTGCCGCCAGCCGATGCTCCCGGAAATGCGCCCACGAAACGGGCGGCGAGGCCTCACCACGACGGCCCAACGGCGGTCCAATATCGGCATCAGCCGGCGCGAACAGGTCGCTGGTATGACTGTAGGTCCCCAAGCCGGGCACGTCGACCCAGGTGCCGTATTCCTCATCGGCGCGAAAGAACTGCACCGGCGCTTTTTGCTCCGCGGCCAGTGCACGCACGCGGGTCATCCACTCGGGCCGCGCGTTCTTCGTGCCCCAGAGATCGATCTTCAGGGCCGTCGCGAGGGCAATCGCCTCGGCCGGACTGCCCGTACCATGCGACTCGATTTGCGCGGAAAAAATTTTCAGATTCGAAGGCAGCATCGTCCGTGCGCGCGGAGCGCGGCGACGCACGTTGGCGACGGAG
>Ga0114970_10000508_pt1 | contig 29278 bp, 21 predicted proteins | sample M_140205_XF_Meta_FD_87030 | JGI IMG/M metagenome (GOLD analysis project Ga0114970, IMG submission 87030) | Freshwater microbial communities from Lake Montjoie, Canada to study carbon cycling - M_140205_XF_MetaG | ecosystem: Environmental > Aquatic > Freshwater > Lake | place: Lake Montjoie...
GATTTTTGAACATTCCCGCCTTCTATAGATAGACTCATCATTTGCTTTGATACAATATTATATATATCAACCTCACTATGTAATCCATAGTATGAACTAAACATAATACGATTATTATCTGGATAGAATCCACCAAACCATTTCGATACATACCCGGACGGTTCTGTATATTCCGTTTTCGTTTGTTTCGTTAGACGTTTCGATTTTTTATTAATTGTATTTGATTTTGTTTTTCGACTGAAACGCATATATATTTATTATATAAAATTAAATTCTTATAACAACAGAAGCAATTATTATATTTTCATCTGTTGTAGTTATGTCAAATTATTAAAGACTGGTTAAGGAGTAATTATTTTATCCATAATAGGTATTACATCTTTATCGTGTGTAATAATTATAATAGCATTTTTGCGTGATTTATAGCTTTTAATATATTGAATTAATTCTTTTTTTAGTTCTGGGTCTAACGCATTTGTGGGTTCATCTAATATAACGATTTTTGCGTCTCCAATCATACCATTAATTATATTAATAATTTGTCGTTGGCCTCCTGATACTTTTTCACCTAAATGACCTACCATTTTATTATGAGCAAGCATATCCGTTATCATTTTTTTCAATTTTGGGAATGGTTCAATGTATTGCAATTGCATTTTACATTTTTCAATATCATTACATCCATATAATAAATTATCAGATACATTTCGATTAAACAAAATGGACGTTTGACTAACATATACAACATTTTTATGAATATAATCACTATCGATTGTTCGCAAATCAACATTATCAAATAGAATATCACCTGTATATTCAAATGATTTAATCATTAGTTTAGCAATTGTTGATTTTCCTTTTCCAGATGGTCCCACGATTCCAATAATATTATTTTTAAATTCAAGTTCAGTATTATAATTTTCTAAAATGTTAGTTTTACTGGAAACGTATTTAAAACCCACATTGCGAAATACAACTTTTTGAAATGGTAAATCATAATCAACATATTTCATTCCCATCGATTTGATATATTGTTCTGGAATAGATTCCATTGTATCAGCAACATTATTACTGCGTCCAATAAATTCGAGAAAATAAGGCAAATCTTGAATAGACCACATGAATCGTTCTTTAAAAATTAGAATAATCGTGAAGAATGTAATGAATGTAGTTATGTTTATATTATTTGTTATTTGCATACGAATAAGATAGAATGCTGTTATAAATATGCACGTGTGTAAAATGAGATTTGCATTAATACCAATCATATTTGTTTCATTATTTATTTTATTTGCGGAACGTATGGTAGATTTTGTTTTATCTAAAAATTTATTCAATTCAACGGATGTTTGGCCAGTATGAACAATTTTATCGACATTTCCTAAAATTTCTATTTGACTATTTTCGTGTTCCATAATTGCGTGTTCATATTCTTTATTCTTAATCGCTAAATATTTAAACTTATAATTGAGATATAATGAAATAATAATAATAGTTGTTATAAATAATAATCCAAAATTTACATTTTTAACTAGAAAATAACCAGCAATTACAATTAATAGGGCAATACTAGGGAAAGCATATGCTATGATACTATTGATAAATATATGACAATTTTCAGATATGCGATTTATAGGAGAATTGAAATGTATAGGACTCGATTCCATTGACCGTGCATTATATACCTTTAATATTATCTTGACTAAATCATGTTTTATCATTAATTTCATTTTATTAATGAGTAGATACTGCATTTTATTGTATATATAACCCAATCCAACATAACACATCGATACTATAACTAAAAACACGAAATATTTATATACTGATTTAATAATTTTCGTTTGTAGTGCGTTGATTATTTCAGCTGTTATAAATGATATTACATTCACTTCTAATAAACTTATAATTAAACTTAATACAAAAATAATAAAAATACTTTTTTTTTCGCGCTTAATAAATTCGTGTATTAAATAAACAACAATATGCATATGTATATAACATATTTGGAAAAGAATAATCGCAAAAAATAATTTCGCAATATGAAATATATGTCATATGAATGCAGAATTACAAGAATTACAAGAATTACAACAAAAATTTAAAATTGTATATGATAAATTATATGCAGGTCAAGTAAAAACGGAAAGTGATAGAAAAGATCTGGAACGAGAATTAGATGAATTAAAACGAAGCTTAGAAAAGAACGATATGATGGAATATCATCGTGCTCATGCAGAACAACATCGTCAGCATAATGATGCACAACAATGGTTAGGATATCCCGATATAACTGACCCTAAATTTAATGCAAAGCTTTATAATAAAAAGGAGTTTCATCAATATATCGTTCATCAAAAAGATGTTTTAACTGAGAAAGTATCACAGAGTTCAATAGGTTTCGTTAAAACCAATATGCAAAAATTAATAGGGAATTATATGTCAGCAAATACGCCCTATAATGGTATTCTTTTATGGCATGGTGTGGGTGTCGGTAAAACATGCGCAGCATTGACTGCTGCTGAAAATTATAGACAAACCGGATTAAACAGTAAGATAATCATATTAGCACCTAAAGCACTCGCGCAAGAATGGAAAGATAAAATGTTCGACCCTAATGTTGAATATGATTATGAGAATTCTACACCGGTTAATCGGGTTATGAGTTGTACGAGCCCACAATTTAAAAATGAAATGGGATTGGTTGATAATATGAATCAAAAACAAGTTAAAAAACGTGTAGAACGGGTTATTAAAAAATACTATACAATAACGGGTTATCGAAAATTTGCGAATGATGTTAAAACATTAATCGATAATGAATTGCGTAGTCGCACAGATAAGGAATATTTAAAGATAAGATTAATAAAAAATGTTTTTTCAAACCGTATATTTATTTTAGATGAAGTTCATTTCTCGCGATCAGACGCTAATGTAAAAGATTGTAAACTTATTTCTGAAATTATTAGTCTTATATCCCGATATGGTGAAAATAATAAATTTATATTAGCAAGCGCAACACCCATGTATAATTCTGCAGATGAAATCATTGAATTAATAAATTGGTTATTACTGAACGACAAAAGAGCACCCATAGTTAAATCAAGTGTATTTCGAGCAGATGGGTATACACTAACCGATGAAGGAGCATTGATTTTAACTGAAAAATCAAGAGGATATATTAGTTATTTGCGTGGCGAAAATCCTGCGTCATTTCCAATAAAATTGTATCCACAAATAAATATTCCCGGGTCGTGTCGGTCATATACCCCCAATCCGGATAAAACATTTGCTGTGGGTCAAATTGTTCCACTAGATGCAAATTTAAAAATTAAAAATCTTAGTTTTATTCAACACGTTATGTCGGCGTTTCAATATCGATTATATGAACCATATCAACGTGCTACGGATGACGCGTCGATGCTAAGTGATAATTTTAATATTCAATCAACACAAGCATCCAATATTGTTTTTCCATCCGGTCATATTGGAATAGAGGGGTTTGACAAAACATTTATCGAAAAACCAGGTGGTCATTACATATACAATATCAATAATACAGGATGTGTTGCGTTAAAAGAAGCCGCTGATAGCCCTCAAGCAAAAAAAGAGGCGGAATTAATGTCGTCGCAATTTCTTGTTCGTGAAAATTTGGCTAACTATAGCTGTAAATTCGCGGGTATGTTTGATATTATAACAAAGGCGGAAGGTATTATTTTCATTTTTTCAAAATATATTAAACCTGGTATTTTAAGTTTTGCACTTATGTTGGAACAAAATGGTTATATGCGATATACCGATAAAATATCAACGGAAGGTAACATATTATTTCCTCACCCAGAATCTAATATTGAACCCCGGTGTTATTGTGGAAAAAGAAAAAGTGATGGACATCCTGTTGATCATAAATTCATTCAAGGACGATATATTTATTTGGATGGCGAAGTATCAAAAGATAAAATGCCACATCTTATAAAGGAAGTTCGAGGTAAGGGACCGAGTAAAAATCAAAATTTAGATGGAAGTCATATTAAATTTATATTGGGCTCTGCTGTTGTAGAACAAGGTGTTGATTTCTTTAATGTACGTGAAGTCCATATTATTGATCCGTGGCATCATATGAATCGTATTGAACAAGTTGTTGGTCGTGCGATTCGACGTAATTCACACGAAAGATTGGAAGAATCGAAACATAATGTTAGTGTGTATTTACATTGTGCTACGATACCCGATGTAGAATCGTCGGATGAGCGCACTTATCGAAACGCATACAATAAAGCTATAAAAATCGCAAACGTTGCGCGAATTTTGAAACAAGGAGCATTAGATTGTTTAATTAATAAAAATGCAAATCAATTAACGGTGGAACGATTCAATTATACAATGCGACCAATTATAACCAGTCAAAATGTAGCAATTAATAATAAATATTTAGGCGATTTAGATGGCGACGCAATATGCGATTATACAAAATGTACATATACATGTAGCAATGAAGATGTTCTAAAACAATATAGCACACATATTAATACTGATACATATAATGAAACATTATTGATGGAAGATTTGTCCGACGTTCGTCGATTTTTGATTCAATTGTTTGTTTTAAAAAATGCATATACGTTAAACGAAATTATCAAAGAAATGAAAAAGTTCAAACCACATATTGGCCGAAATGTATTATTAGTTGGACTGGACCACAGTATTCAAAATAAAGAGTCTATCTATGACCAATATTCGCGGGAAGGATATATCATATATCGATATCCATACTATATATTTCAACCATTTGAACTAAAGGACGAAAGTGCGTCTATTTTCACTAGAGGTATTCCACTCGCGATTCATAGTCAGGCGTCTCTTATCCAAAAACCAGTTGTTTTAGCTGATGACGAAGACCATGTGGAGGGTCGTGTTGCAGTTGATACACAATTGGTATTTATTCGCGAATTACGCGACCATTTAGAACAAATACGTCGTACATATTTGGAAATTTCTACAAAAAAAGACGAAAAGGGTAAGCGCGAAAAGGAAAGCATAAAAGGTATTTATGGTGATTTAATGTTTCCAGAAAATATTGAATTGCGTGATTTTTTTATTGGAAATTGCACAGATAAACCGTGTATATTATTTGAATTATTAGAACAATATTACGCATTTGGTGTATTAGACCGATTATCCTTTGACCAAAAATACATTGTATTAAATAATATATTAAGTAGATTTATTGAAAATGATTGTTTATTTTCAGCTGATGATGATATTTTAGAAAAATACGTATTTCGTTTTTTTGGCAATAAAGGTCCAACTGACCAACGACATATCATATTTACACGAAGTATGTTAGATAAGAGTCCCAATAAAGAAATACAACAATTGGTAGCAGCGGCTACATCTGGACTGAAAAAGCATAATAGTCAGCCTATTATGTTTAGATTATTTCGATGGAAAATGGTTAATCCTATCAAAGAAGATATATGGACCGTAGGCGATTCTGTATTTTTTTATTACAATGCTGAAACACGTGGCTTTGAAGAATATATCGCATCTGCATCGCTACAACCGTATGAGTATTTTTATGCAACGCCTGACTATGATATCGATACCAAGAAAGTATATGGATATGTTATGGATAAAGGAACGGGTGATAAGTTAAAAGCGGCTGCAGGCGCGGCTGGTAAAGTTCCAGATGTTACATTCTATTTAGCATTTAAGATCGGCCATTCAGTCAAGCGTAATATGGATGATACCGAACAAACAAAATCTAAAATATTTGGGTCAGTTTGTGGAACGGGTAATGCTGTAGGTGGACAAACAGTAGATAAAGAAGGGCTTATGAATGTCATACATTATATAACAGAACCCCCTGCGGATGAATCCAATGAGGCATATAAACAAAAACGTAATTACGATCGATTTTTAGAAGAAAAAATTAAAAACAATATAGCTCGTGTAGGAATATATCAACAACCAATCAAAGGTGGTAGTTTATGCGAGATTATCGAGTTTACTCTGCGACATCGCCAATATGTTGAACCGGGAGGGGATTGGTTTTTAAATAAGGAAGAATACGCATTTCTCATTTCAAAAATGAACCACGCTAAAAATATGAAATTACGTAAAAAATAAGCATAGTATAACTTGTAATTGTTATCTAGGATTTACTTCAAAAAGTAAACCCTAGATATCTATTTTAAACGCAATAAGTAAATTAATTTCTCAACTTCTGTTGTCATTTCATCTCGTATATTGATTAAGTCGGGATAATTACGATAATGATTGCCAATATCTTCGCGTAAAAATTTTAAAAAATAGTATAAATATTCCAAAATAGTATCATCGTTGATGGTTGGTATAGCTAATGTATAGGGCTGTAATGTCATTTGGCCGTGATGTCCCATACATGATTCCATGAACTTATCATATAAACCACTATACTGTTCCATAAATTCATCTATCGCTTTGTGACGATTGAAAAATTTTGTAGTGAAATGATACCCTTTTAACCCAACATATAAAATCATAAATTTTTCATATACCGTTTGTTGTGTGTGTCTGCGAAATTTTTTTTGAGATGTTCGAGCTGAACGGTGTCTGCTTTTCATATATTTATTTGGAAGAAAAAAAAGTATTAAGATTAGAATAAATAGCTATTAATAAATTTATTGTTCTTTCAATGTCGGGTAGAAAACACGTTTCAACAGAACTATGCATATAACGAAGAGGTATTCCTACAAATTGCCCATAAATCATTAATTTCGCATAATCCGTCAAATTGTTCCCACCATCTCCTTCCGACATTGATACTTGATATGGTATTTTACCAGCAATTGAACAAATATATCGATATACTTTATCATCATCGATGATATTCCGTGTTAAAATAGGTCCTTTACTCAATTGAACTACTGGAAATTTACTTTGATCAATCGATGGAATATCGGTAGCTATATCCGTATCTACAACAATAACCAAATCAATTGTTTTTGGACAATCGGGTTCATTTCGAAACATTTCTATAAATTTTAATCCACTTGTTTCTTCACGCCGACTTAAATGAAAAACGACATTATATTTTAGGTCAAGTTTTTTTATGTTATTTGATAAATATTTGGCAATTTCTAATAAACAATATGCGCCGACGTGATTATCTAATCCAGCCCCAACTAAATAGTTAGTATTCATTATTTTTGCTGGGCTATCAAATACAATTGCATCACCAATTGATACATATTTTGAGGCTTGTTTATACGAATTCATAAATACATCAATAATAATATTATCACTTTCATCTTGATGAATATCTAAATGTGGTGGGTAAATAGTTATGATACCCGGTATAATATGACCACTACTGGTTATTACTTTAACAGGCTTACCTGCTAAATCTTTTGGATTTGTTCCAAAACAACGTACGTATAGAAATCCGTCGTCCGTTATTTTAAAAATACGACAACTAACTTGGTCAATATGTGCGTCAAATAAAATCGTTTTTGCAGAAGGATTTGCAAGATACACAATAAATAATGAACCATTATTATGAACTACTTTTAGATTGGAACAATGTTTTTGACAAAATACATCTACAAATTCTATAAATTGTGTTTCGTAACCACTTGGACTTATCAAATTTGCTACATCTATTAATAGTGATTTATTTACTATCATTATATATATTAGGAATATATTATTCATATTCACGTGTACGCAAATCGATTACGCACACCACCATCCCACCATGAGTCTTCGTTATTATTCATCGTGTTGTCATTATTTGATGCGTTTTGTGAAGGGTCAGCTGAATTATTGTTATGTTCCATATAATTAACAATCAAATATTCAAGTTCTTGGTGTGAATTTGGAGTAATATGTTGAAATATATTATAATAATGATTATCTGCTTCTTCTTTCATCGAAACAAAACATTCATACGCAACGGATTTAACATAATGTGGATAAGGATATGAATAAACATTTTCTGGAGCATCATTCAGCGGTTTATAATTACTAATAGTTATAGGTTCATCTACAACGTTTTTTTTTATTATATTCACCCAACTCATTAGGATAATACTATACTATACTATACATAAATGGAACTATTTTTAAATATAAAAAACAATTCGAGTATGTATATTATATTATATACATGTCAAATACAAATCAACAAATTGTGATTAGCACGTTAAAACAACATATCGCTAATTATATTCGCATTGATAATCAAGTGCGCGAAATAAATACAAAATTATTAGAATTAAAAAAACAACGCGAAATAGTTGAAGAATTAGTATTAGAAACAATTCAATCGAATAAACTTGAAAAAATGAATGTATGTCTTCCCGATGGAACGTTGAATTATGTCGAAAAGGAAACACATACACCATTATCCGCTAATTTTGTACATCGTTCCATATTGCGCTATTTTACAGAATTTTACGGTGATTCATATACTACAACACAGGCACAACAACAGACAGATAAAATAATGAATTATATATTATCACATCGTGAAATGAATAAAACATATCACTTGAAACGAACAATAACAAAGTGATAGATAATTATGCGTTATTCTTAGGATGGTGGTACTAAAGCAAAATGTCCTATACTACATAATGAAGTAGATTGTTTTTGAAATCATAATTGTAATTGGATTTCAAAAACAAATTAATGTTCTAAAAAACGAACAAAACAAATAGATCAACCAGTTTATCAAGCAAAATTATTGATATATATGATATAATTCGTCCAGATATATTGGATACTAATATTGAGATCGAACAAAAAGCGACCGAGGTCATGAATGGTGATATATTATTTTGTGGAGATAGTTGGGGTTTTTTAGTATTACCTGATAAAATAACGAAAATAATAAAGTTGTTTATTGTTTAACTAAAGAATTGGATAATGGGGTGTGGATATTAGATGGTTTTAATAATAAAAAATATTTTACACAAATACAATGTTAAATATGATGAGATGTTTATGAATGCCGCAAAAGCACGACATTATCAATTTAACGACTATTTTACGAATAATTATAAGTTAGAACACCAAATACCTTACGAACTTTACAAAAATAAACGAATGGATCGTCAATTTCGATAACACAACTCATCAATTTGTTGTTTGTGATAGCACATATTTATTTCATCCTTCGTAAGTAATCCCGATTTTCCCAGATGTATATGTTGATTGACTGTTTCTAATTCATTTGGTGTTAAAAAATGATATTCGGTTTTTCCAGTTTCAGGATTATTGAAATCGTACAAACGTGTTTGTTCGTGGCTATCTTGTCCTAACATATTTTTATCATATTTACTACAAACTAAATCTAATTCGTGCGTACGCTTACATAATGTATTCAATTGGTCGTCGTTCAAAGAATTCAATACGGTGCTTTTTTTAGAACTATTTGTAGATTTGGTAGTTGGGTATAAAATATCATTTACCATACGACAATTTTCTAAATTGGCGTCGAGCTTATCGAGAGATAAATCATTAATATAATGTTTTCCATCACTCGTTCTATGATATCTATATTTTGGTAATTGAGAAGTATTGATATCCGATTCTCGAAATTTATCCTTACATTCATTATAGGCATCTATCGGTGATATTGTCATAGAACATGTTGTAGATGGTTTTGTCGAGTGTTCCTGTTTATTTGTAATAATGATATCTTCTAATTGACGACAATTATTACGTGATATTGGTAGTCGATTGACATGAATCTGATTCAAATAATGTTCTCTATGATGATTAAAACCATATGTATATTGTTTCAGTGGTTGTTTATTTCCAAGTATTCCAAATTTACCAAAACAATATTCTTTATAAATTTTCTTATACACATCAGGGTCAGTTGAGTCAATATCTGTTAGTTCTTTGACTTTCACATTTTCATCTGTTCCATCATCACTGCAAAATCGACTAATATATTTTTTTGATTGCGCTACAACAGCAGGAGAGTGTTCTACTGCTCTATCAATTTTAGATTGGGCAACCTGACATTTATATTCAGGATCCATATACACATTATGAATAATATCATAAAATTCTTTATATTCATCAGCCCCTTTTGAGTTTGCGTAATGTTCTTTCGTTGAATTTATTTTTATTTGTGGTTTATATTGGAACATAATCCTATATATAGCTGACGCACCAAATATAGCAATAAATATAATTATTGATAATAGTAATGCTATAAGAATCATACACGCATATATATGCATCTATGATTTTTATTTTATCGTTATTTTATTTCTTAGTTTCAGATTTGCTGCGACACGTGGGTTGATTGTCAGGTGTTTTTCCACCACATCCAGCACGATATTGTTCTATTATTTCTTCAATTTTACTAAGAGGTTTACATTTGACCCGCTGTTGCTTATCCATAATTTTCTCTAAATCATACACCCATTTTTTTAATGTATCTCTACTTTTTAACGCGTCATAAAATGATTTTTTTGATATATATTTATTATATACTTCGCGAAATCCTCCTTGTTCTGGTAATAATTTTGATAATAAACTAAAAAATACCATATAGCCCGAAAAATGGGATGTTTGCGCAATCGATGTTCCATTTTCGGGATAAACAAACGCAATACAATATAAAAAATTCCATCCCATAATAGATTGCTCACGTGTTTTACATGTTTCAAAAGATTCCGTTATTTCTTTATATTTACTTCGCATCTCTTTTAATGATGGGTCTGCTGTCGTTAGTAATCCCTGTTGTCGCAATTTATCACTGACCATATTATGGATTCGATAGAGCCATTCAAATATACGACCCGTTTTTAAAAAAGGTCGAATAGGTAATCGTTCGATATATTCCGTATAACTATCACGACAATAGATACACGGAAGCACATTTTGTATATTTGTAAAGAATAATTCATATTCATTTATTAGTTGTGGTTTATATATATACGCAATGGAATGTAATAGTATCCACGCGGGTGGTCCCCAAAATCGCGTGTCCATATATGTATTATAATATATATTTACACTTTTTATTTTAACATCGGTTCTATAATGTATTCAAAACGTTGTAAGAATTCAACCAAAAGATAATCTAAACGCACAAATCGACAGTTTACTATTTCAAATTATATGGTAGGATAAGGTTTTATATGTTATGGTGAATGCATGAAAAATGTATTATTATGCAAAATAGGATGATCAAGAAAATTTCAAATATTATTTGGAATATAAAGACGATATTACAAATAATGAATAAATCTACAATCCATCTAAATCCAGATTTATCACCTGACAAATTAGAATGTATCCAACCAAATGGATAAAGAGATGGGATTAAAAATGTATTGTGTCATTATACAAAATTATAGGACGCCTCCTAGAGGTGTCAAAACGCTATAAGGGTTAAAATAAAATATTTTTGATTTTATAATTTTAGTAATAACGTAATAAGCTTTCATTGATTCTTGTAGATAACCAAATTTAACGTAATGCTTTCAATTCATACCGGAATCGAAACTATAAAAAAATATAGACCTGTTATACTTTATGAAAATAATGAACTTTACGGTAGATATTTATATGATAATGTATGTAAATCATATCCAAATTATAAAGAAGAAAGTGTATTTGATATTAAAAAATATTGTATGGAACAGTTAAATTATTCAACTTTTATTGATAAATTTAATGGTGGAATTGATACTCTTTTAATTCCATAATTTATTTATTAATAAATACACATTTTGAATGGCCAAGATGTAAAAGCAATCTATGTATAAAATTGTAATTTTCGAGTATTGATTTTGGTTGCTACCATAATGATATGAATAACTGGATTGTTCTGCGTGCCGACCTTTTGAAAATATAAAGTTTTCAGAACCTTGTGCGTCACAATGAATATAACCAATATCATCTAAATTCATATTATCTATTGTTGTTAACTTAATATTTTCACCATCATTTCCTAATCCAATGCCACCAAAATTACAATTTAAGTTATTTTCTTCATTATATCTTTTTTCGACTACACCGCCACCACCATCTAAATCAATACTATTCATTTTTCCATTTCCTTCAAAACAAAATACGCCTAAATTATTTGGTATAATTTTATTTTGTAAATTATTTTGTTCTATATTTTTAACTAACAAATTATACATATTTTGTTGTGGTTCATAAACATATAATCTTTGTTTATTATTTAAAAATGAAGAATAAACAATAGATGAAGTCCCACAATGTCCACCTATTTCTAAATATTACGATTCGTATTTATATATTTACACAACTGTAATAACGTATCAATATCCCAATATCTGCCATTTTTATATACGCCTCGAATATAAACATCATTTTTATAGAGTGTAATTAAACCATAATTTGTATTATATGTTTCCATTATTATATTGTATACGTTTATAATTTTATATATTTATGCATCTGTTTTGGTATTGATATTATAATAACAAGATAGATGTAATTCGACGATCGATAAATAATGAAATAAAAATGAGTGTTTTGAAGCAATTCTGTGCTTTAGCAACGACTCCAGTAGTCGTCAAACCACTATAAGGGTTAATTTATATTATAACATCCAAAATGATAGTAATCATCACACAAGTACAATGGATGAACGTTTGTTCGAGATTCTTCAAACGATGGTGATTTAGTTGAAACGAGAGGTCCCCTTCGTGAAAATACTATTACGTAATATAATATTTTATATTTAACACTTACATCGTCGTGTATCTTCACGGAGGAATTCCTAAATAAATAACCTTTATAAATATTAGATTTTTATATATCTGACGCTGTAAGGGTTAAGGATGGATCCGCAGTAGTTATCAATCCCTGTTGTCGCAATTTATCATTGACTATATATAATATATTTGCATGTAAATAAATATTATTCTTATTGTATAATATAACAATGATTTCAAAACGTCGTAAAAATAAAACAATACGGAAAAATCAAAAAAAACGTTCGAATCGCGGCCGACGCTTACATCGAATGAAAATGGAGGGTGGATTAATTCTTAATGAAAAGATTCCCTTGTCCTATTTTAATGGAATTGAGAATGTAACACCGACTAAACGGAATAATGACGACAAAATTCCTATAAAAATCTGTTATATACTTAAAAAGCAATTAGACGATAGAAAATCAAAATTAATAGAATTTAAAGGTCTCTATGACACACATTTATATAAAATGAAAACAAAAATTTATAACCATGAATATTTTAATTATTATATTATTAAAAATATACAAGAAAAAACTTCTCTTGTATTTTATTCATATTCATATATATATGGTAATACTGAATCTTTAGAACAACATCTTACCCCAATCTTACCTATTATAGAAGAATATGTAGTTGCCGGATTTACGTTAGAACAATTATTACGGGCAGAATTAGAATATATTACAATAGACGCAATATTACTTGTAAAAGTGCCGAATATAACCAAAATAGTTAATGCCAATAAATCAGATGAAAAAATTAAACGTGAAAACGCAATTATGGAAATTATAGATAATGTACGTAGTGATGGATATGATGATGCAAGATTACAAGAAATAGGCATGATGCCATCAGTAAAAGAATGGACAGAAGAAAATAATCAAGTATTAAGAAATAGTATTAAAAACGACATTTTTGATACTTTAAGAAAAGATATTGAACCGCATATATCACCAGCACAATTCATAAAAATGGGATTTTCAAAAGAATATTTAGCCGATAAAGGAATTACAGAAATTGCGGATGATTTGTCTGACAAAATTAATACTTATACATTAAATGATTTAAAAACCTATGGTCGTTTATCAATTACTGAATTAAAAGATGCCGGATTTACTGAATCAGAATACGCTGTGAAATTAAAACAGGTTGGATTTACAGCTAAGGATTTTAAAAAAGCTAAATATAATCTTAAACAATTAATAGATTTGAAATTTACAAAAGATGATTTAAGCAAAGATAAAGGAATTCCGTTTGACGATATTGATTTTCAGGTTACAGATGGATTAAACGCTAATACACTAAACGTATACGGATTTGACGCAGAACGTATATTTAATATCAAAATAAATAGTCACGAATATATATATGTTTTTGAACCAAAAATACCTCATATTATAGATATAAATAAATACCTTACATCTATTGGTGTTAGCGCACCTGATTTATATAATGTTAATAAAGATTTTGTAAAATCAAACCATCCATCTCAATTTAGTGAAAGGTTATTATTATCAATATTAATCCTCTCCGGATTTACATATAATGTTATACGCAACGAGATCCATGCATTTAATAACATTATTCGAGAGTCAATTCAACATATATTCGACTCATATATGATGTATGAATATATTTCTAAAACAAACCCTCGTATAACATTACACAATATAGGATTTTCAGCAAGTCAGTTAAAAAATATAGGATATTCAGCAAGTCAGTTAAAAATGGGTGGATTTACAGCAAGGGAATTGCTAGATGCCAAATTTACAGCAAGTGAATTAATTACTGGACAATTTGACATAAAAGACTTAAAAGATGCCGACCTTAAAGCAATTAAGTTAAAACAGGATGGATTTTCAGCAAAAGAGTTAAACGTGAAGGGTGGATTTTCAGCAAGGGAATTGCTAGATGCCGGATTTACAGCAAGGGAATTAATTACTGGAAAATTTGACATAAAAGACTTAATGGCAGCCGGATTAACACTACTAGAGTTAAAAGATGCCGGATTAACAGCAAGGGAGTTAAGAAAGGGTGGATTTTCCTTACTAGATTTAATCAAGTTAAGACAAATACAAGAGGGTGTGGATGGGTATGCAACTAGAACCACAAACACAACGGGTTATACATTAAAAGAATTACAAGAAGCTGAGTATGACTTACTAACAAACACCGATTATGATCTAAATTATATTTTTAAAAATGCAAAGTACACATATGGAGAAATAAAGGATGCACATGCATATTACAAAAAATTAAATGATGATCAAAAGATTCAGTCTGGTCCGGCCAGATATAAAATGAACGACGAAAAACTGCAAAACATATATACGATTTTACAAACTGATAAAAATAAAGGGTGTCAAAGAACAGACGCGATTTTTTTGAAATGGGGACAAGAAACACCACTTAATTGTGTATACAACAAATAAACGGCCGCCCTAAAATAAGTTGAAATTAAAAATACATATGTTTCGAAATTTTGTCGATTTGTGTAATTAACCCTTACAGCGCCATGCTTAAGCACATATTTATAATATTTATATAAATATTATATTATCTTATTTACAAGCGATAAATAAGATAATATTTATAAATGTGCGTTATTTAGGTAGTTATTCCTGTAGGTTGCATAACACACTGTAAGGGTTAAATAATGTATTGAATAAATTAAAAGTATTATATGATGTATAAAAATGTAAAGAATCTTTGAAGAAATATCCGAAAAAGATATATTCAACGATATGTCCAAAAATATATGTAATATTGATAGATGAAAAGAAGGGCTTGAACGTGAACTTGAAATTTTACACTACTGAGATATTTACCTAATATACTATACTATAAAGAACATCAGTTCTTATCCATTACGATATAATCGTATATGATTTATATGATTTTATAAAGTTTTTGTTTGTTAGTCGGTGTGTAATTATAGGTTGTTATCTTCGATTTGCTTTAGTATACGTTAGTAATATTATTTTAATTATTTATTGATGTACAATAAAATCTTATTCTTATTGTATAATAATATAATCAATGATTTCAAAACGTCGTAAAACTAAAACGATGCGGAAAAATCAAAAAAAGCGTTCAAACCGTGTTAGACGCTTACATCGAATGAAAATGTATGGTGGGGCATTTCCAGAAGATTCCATTCCCTTAACCAAATTTAAGGACTCCGATACACGCAAACACTTCACATCATTATCGTGTACTATAACACCTGTAACATTAAAAAATAGGATAGAATATTTACAAAAATATAAAGACGAGTTAGATAAGTCATTAAACAAAGGCAAAAGTAATGAAAAGCAGTATACTCCTGAATTTTTTAACGAAGGTGTTCTTAAAAGGATAAAAGAAGAAAATATTCGTATGTTTCAAAGATACTCTCCTCAATATTCATATGACCAATATTTTGAGTATGTGCATCCAGCGTTCATCTTACCTATTTTAAACGAATATTTAGCTGCTGGATTTACGCCAGAAGAACTATTACGGGCAGAATTAGACGATATAACAATAACTGCTATATTAAACGAAATAGTACCGAATATAGACACTAGTAGTGAATTAAAAAATGGAAACCAAAGTAAATCAATGAGGGCGAAGATATCGGTGTATGGATATAATTATGCGTTCTTAGTATCGGCAGGAATACCCGATCTAGTATTAAATGAGACCGTTCTCTGGACTGAAGAACATAATACTTTATTAAAACAAAAAATCAGAGACACAATTTTAACAGCTTTAATAAAAGCTACAATATCAAAACCAGCACAATTAATAAATTTGGGATTTTCATTAGAAGAATTAAACGCTAAGGATATCGGATATGATTTATCCAAATTAAAAGATGTGTCAATCAAGAAATTATTAGATGCCGGATTTTTATTAGACGAATTAAAAGCTAAAGAATTTACAGCTAAGGATTTTAGGGATAATGGATATAATTTAAAACAATTAATAGAATCGAAATTTACTATGGAGAACATAATAACCGATAAAATTACGTTTAGCGATGATGATTTTCTGGTCAATGGTGATTTAGACGCTGAAGTGTTTAGACAAGCAGGATTTACATTAGAAAATATATACAATCTTAAACTTGGTACTTCTAATAAACCGGAGAAGGGTGTTCACCCTTTAATATTTAAAGTAAATATCATAAAATACCTAAAATCGATTGGTTTTACAGCACAGGAATTTAAAGACAGTGGTATATTTAGCGAGAATGTGATAGATTATTTAATATTAGCTGGATTTAATTATGCCGAAATACAAATCGTTAGACCAGTCATCGAAAATGATGAAATTTATAAAGCACTGCGAAAGATTGTAGGCCCAAGCTCAGTACTAAAAGAATTTCAAAATTGTCCCAATCTAAAATTTTCATATGAAGATTTAAAAAAAATAGGTTTTTTACCAATGGAAATATCAACTATGAATGGTGATAATTTGAAGAAATCAGAATTACCAAATATTAAAAGCGCTGGATTTACAGTATTAGATTTTCAAATGGAACCTATTGAAAATTTGATTTTGATAAGGAATAAGGGGGACGGGGATACATTTGATGAAACCCAATTTAAATCAGAAAAGGTACGCAACGTACCAATGGAATATACAAAAAAATATTTTAAACCATTAGATATGAATCATGCAGGATTTAAATTACAGGATTTAATACGTACACAAGAACTAATAGATGCAAATAAAAGGTTTACACAATTGGGATTAGGATATGATTATAGACTGGAATATGATTTAAAAGACTTAATGGTAACTTATATACGTGAATTTATAGATCCAAATCCCCCCGCATGTAATATTGCCAAAATTTTCGAAACAGGCTTATATACATATGGTGAAATAAGACAAGTTGTAGAAGCATATGAGGGAAAGGGTGACTGGTATAAAACAAATATTAAAATAAAAAATGCCATAGATAGAATTAAAGACACGGGTTCATATGAAACAAACTTGAATTCAATAAAGAAACTTTTAACCAATATGAAAGATGAAATAATTACTGACAACACCAGTAAACAAGTACCGATGTGTGAAAGGAAATGGGGGATGAGTGGTTTATTAGGCAGCAATGGAACAACGGATGATAATTGTAAATATAAAAAAAAGCCTACTGTACCGGTTGCCGCTAATTAAACCGTTATTGCGTATATTTTAATATATTCATATAAAATCATTAATTTCATTATTAACAAGTAACAAATAATGAAATTAATTTTAACCCTTATATTGACAGACCTATTTCTATACTAAATTACCCTATAATTTTAATGTATTATGTGCTTTAGCAACATCTGGTAGGGTTTAGAAAATTATATATGTCTAAAGCTTTAACCGTAATCAGCGTTGCCTTTGGCACATATATTTTGTTATTTATATGTGTGCCAAAGGCATAAAGCAAATTGACAAGCAATGAATAACATAATATTTATAAATTGTGTGATTTCAAAATACTATAAGGGTTATGAATGAATGAATGAATATCTATTATTCGCTTCACATTTTACATCAAACGATACCGGAGTTGTATTAGATGAATTAAAATTTCTCGGGTTTTCAGCAGGTGAATTAAACGATGCCAAATTTAAACCAAAAGATGTAATAAATGCTGGATTTTCAGTAAGTGAATTAAAAGGGATTTGGTTTTCAGCAAAAGATGTAATAAATGCTGAGTTTCTAATACCTGCGTTAAAAGATGCCGGATATACATTAAAGAATTTGGTAACTCTAAAAGACATTTGTTCGATTCCATTTACTTTAAACGACGTAGACAAAGGTTATACCTTAATAAACGACGAGTATGACCTAGATTAGATTTTTAAATCCGGAAAATATGCATATGGTGATATAAATAAGTTGTATAAAAAATTACAAGACGATGACGCAAAAGTAAACGGTGAAAATACTAATAAATTAAAAACTATAAAGGCTAAGTTTAAAAAGTCTTCTAAAGAAAAATGTTAATATATACAAGAAATTATTATTGGCAAACATCATTGTGACTATTGCACGTACAAAGAATCATCAAAGCCCTTACAAAGAAAATTGTGATGAACCACCCCCAAAATTGTACAATACGTAATATTCACAGCACATACATTTTTACACATGTATTGTTATAATATAGTATATAATATTTTTATTATATATACTATATTATATCTATGTCATCAACATCGTATAAAATAATAAAACTAGATAACGGCCTACCCGTCATATATTTAGAAATGCCAAATACGGAAATTATCAATGTTTCGATAACGATTCGTGTAGGTTCTATCAATGAACCGGACAATGTTCAAGGAATTAGTCATATATTGGAACATATGTTATTCAAACAAAATAAAAAATATCCATCCAAATTAAAACTTTACCAAGCATTGGATGAACTGGGTGCCAATTATAACGCATTTACATCACACAATGTAACATGTTTCTATATTAAAACGCACACGTCCTTCTATGAAAAAGTTGTTGAAATATTTTCAAGTATGATATTAGAACCCCGCTTTAATGAAAAGGAATATACGCTGGAAAAAGATGTTATTATTGAAGAAATACGCGCAACATATGATGAACCATCTGATGTATCCAGTATGACATTGTATAAACACGTATTTAAGGGTACACCTTTAGAAAAACCTATTGCTGGAACAATTTCATCCGTGAAAGCGGTATCTATCCATGATATCAAACACCATATGAAATGTTTCTACAAAATTGATAATATGGTTCTATCGATTGCCGGTAAATTACCTCATCATTTCATAAATGTGCTAAATAAAAGCGCATTTGCTTCATCGAGTTTAATTCCTTCAAAAGAGATTCGGTTTAACCCTTTGCCGAAAGAAATGCGTTTTAAACAAACAGGACCACATGTGCATATTGTTCATCTTGCTGTAAATCAACAATTATGCTTACAGATTGGATTTCCAACTGAAGAAGGAATGTTTCATCAAAACCGGTTTGTATATGGTATAATAAAACTTATATTGGCCCGGTCGATGAGTAGCCGGTTATTTATGCGCTTACGAGAAAAAGAGGGTCTCGTGTATGGAGTTAGTTCTGATATTGCCCGATATGAATCGTGTGGTATATTCACCATAAACACAACATTTAAAAAAAAACATTATATTCCGGTATTAACCGCAATTTTAGACGAATTACAATTATTAATGAATCATACCATATCGCACACAGAATTAAATGTATGGAAAAACTATAATAAAAGCGTAACTGGTATGGCGAATGAAAAATCAGGGTATTTATCGAACTATTATGCTAATCAATATATGTTTTATGGAAAAGACAATATTATTACCCACACACAATACATAGACATTATATCTAAAATAACACCCGAACAAGTTCGCGATATATCTTATAGATTATTTCAAAGAACAAATATGCACATTGTATTAGTAGGTGATGTCGATAAATCAAAACTAAAAATAAAAACGCAAATTGAGGAGTTGCTTTTGTAATAAGAATATAAATCTAAGTATTTATGATATATATAATATATATAATATATATCATAAATGTTTGCGTTATTATTGACACTTTCGAAAATATACGATATTGTTGCAGGTGATTGTTCTGTATCCTACCCAACGTATCCATCCACTACCGATTATTTTAAAATTTTATGTTATTAATTTATTATCATTGTTATAATTTACCAGGGTATCCCTTGACCCATCGTATATTTGCTGTTCCATTCCCAGACGATTCATCGTAGTTGGAAACATCAAGTGAACCTACCAGTTTTTCAGGTGAGCTAACTAAATATAAATTATAAGTAGAACCGACAAATAATTGTATTGGTTTTTCACCAATGATAACTTCAATGATAGGCAGTGTCCTACCTACATCGTATGGTTCATATGTTATAGTATTGTATGTGTTATCTGGACGACTGCCTTTTTCAATTTGTGGAATATTGGGGTATTTCATTGCTTCATATGTAGTTATTGTTTTTGATTGTGTATCATAATATTCAATCAAGAACCATTGTTGTGTTGTATGATAATATAATAATTTGACAGGAAATTCTCGATGAAATGCACGACTATATCGTGACGAACTAACAAGTTCAATAAAGTCATCCGTATCTTCATCTGTTGCGTCGTCTTCGCGATAATTTGAAATAGCAACAATATTTACATTATCTCGTTTTTCAGTACATTCGATGACCTTTTCAATATCGATATCGGGTGCATCTTGACACATTGTTTGAATAGGTTGAATCAGTCTTACCATAGGCAAATAATGATTTTCTACAAAAAGAAATGGAACATCGGCAAACTTTAACATAATAAATTCATCTTCTGTGTCAGGAAATAATTGGCGCATAATAGCTTGATGAAGTAGATTTCTATCGGTTATTATTATTTTAGTTGGTGTGGCAATATTATCACGAAATTTCTTTTTCTCAGCTGGTTTCATTCCATGTGAAATTAATCGAACATATTCTGTTATAATACCGGTTTCCAACTCCCCTGAAATATATCCCGGTTTAACATATTCGTGAATAACATCTACAATAGTTGGCATATTATATTATAAACTATTTATATTTTCTATGTCTTTACATAAATTGTGTATTATTTATAACAAATGTATTGATTGCTTGCATTTTTGTATTATTGGTCAATTCCTTTTGTTTATTTTTATACCGTAAATAGAGAAAGATAGCGATTAACACGAAGAAAATAAACATAACAACATAAATAACTGTATCTCGATTATATGTATCAAAAAATCCAAATATTCCGTTTATACCTTTGGGTTTAGGTGCCGTTTCGAATGCTTGTGTGATTTTCATTAATTCAACATTATCAACTAAACTTGGCATTGTTATATTTGACATTTTGTGAATGATATATTATAATAAAATTTAAAATAGATATAAAATAAATTTAGTTATAATATAATGTTATTACTTATTTATAGTGCCATAACAGGTATGCTTACACCGATTATTCTTTTTATAGCACCATACATTTTTGAGTATTTTAGTATAACAGAACTCCCTATTCCAATTGATTTAGTTGTATATGCTATTATAACCGTTATATTAACAGGACTAGTCTATTTGTTTCATACACAAAATACGAAAACAAGTTGCGACCCTCCACAAACAAATCCAAAAGCAGCGCTTCTCACATCTGTCAATGCTTTTATTATCATTGGATTGTTTTTTATGGCACTTGATTATTTTCCATCCATACTACAACCATTTTATTTACTATTTAATACTGAGAACGAATTGATGGGAATTCTTGCGAAGAGTATTATGGTGTTTATGGTCGTATTTTTAATATTATTTAACGCTAGTTTTACATCGATTAAAGAAACATGTAAGCCACGTATTGATATACTTAAGGGCGTATATTCTACAGAAGAAAAGAAATTAGTCAATCCCAATGATGTATCCGAAAAGGGGACAGAAACAGCCTTCGATTGGGCAGCATTAGTTGGAATGAATATTGATGCAGCAATAACAAAAATAAAATCAACAAATACAAAATTAGAAATACTGAAACTAGCACAAGGAACACCATTACCTGAAGGTCCAAAGAATGAAAATCGTGTAGTTGTATTTTATGGAACGGATGACCGTGTATCCAAGAAACCCATATTTGGTTAATCATCCTTAATACGATACAATCCAAATTGAATAAGGTCTTGATTCATATCCAGCACGGCATTATTCATTTTTTTTGTTGTTAGTAATTCTAATAGTTCAACTGTCACGAAATGTTTCTTTTCAGGTGGTATAATATTATTAGACAAAAGCAAATCTACAAACTGGGTTATTTTTGTTCTCTTAATAGGTAATGTCATTTTTGACCATGGTTTCACGATTGGTTGCGGTTGTGGTGGGCTAGGACCAAATTCAATATTGACAACATCGATAACTTCAGTGGATGGTTCACCTAAACTATAGCTGCCGAGTTTGATGATATTATTTTCAGCATTTAATACCATATTTTTATTATTTATTTTTTTATTTTCCAACATCATGAATAATTCATCAGAAACCGACTTCTTTGATTCAATTGGAACAATACCGGTCAATACAAGCGTTTCTATGAATTGAGTTATTTTTTTACGTTTTGTGAATGAATCGAGACGTACCCACGGTTTTGCATCCATCATTCTATCAATATCATCTTTAAGCTTTGATTCATCTTGCATATAAATTGCCTGAGTATTTCCTGTGCGAATACGCTCATTTTTCAAATCGCGATAATATTGTATAATAGATACACTATCAATTCGATTTTGCAGTATTTTCATATCCATGGATACTTTATCGTGATTCTGAACCGGTGCTGTAGCAGCTGTAGCAGCTGTAGCAGCTGTAGCAACAACTGGTATCGGTTGAACCTTACCTATATATTGTTGAATGTCATCCATAATAGATGACGTTTTTTTAGCCATAGTATCGTGTTTCTGTCTGATGTTATACGTTATTATTACATGTCATCAACTTTTTATACATAAACAATAAATTATGGTATATAAAAAATTGATGATATATAACAATAATTCTACGCATTCAGCGCAATATACATAGAAAATGATTGTTAGTTTCGAAGGCGGTATCGGTAGTGGAAAAAGCACTGTTATGGAGAAGGTTCGCCAACATTTCGAAGAAAATGTTGATAAAAAAAAGTGCATTATAACGGAAGATGTCGATATATGGAAAAATGAGGGCTGGTTGGATTTATACTACAAGGATACACAACGGTATGCGTTGGGATTTCAATTGCGTGTATTAATGTCCCAACACGCCATGTATTCGAAAATGAATATGAATCATACGAATATTGTCGAACGATGTCCTCTAACAAACTACCACGTATTTGGAAAAATGCTATTAAATGACGGGGCACTTCATCCATTGGAGTATGAGTTATGTGATACGATTCGTTCATCATTTACGTGGAAACCCGATAGAGTTATTTACTTGAAAGCTTCCGCGGAAACGTGTATGCAGCGGATTCTACGTCGGTCGCGCGATGGAGAAGGGTCCATAACAATGAGTTATTTAAAAAATATGAATACCACATACGATGACTACATTTTTAACGTATTACCGAAAGTGTATGGTATATCCCCCATCATCATTGATGCTGAGAACGACATTGATACTGTATGTCAAGACATTATTAACGTTCTACCGTGATTGAAATGATTACAACTATGTGTTTATTTCTTTTTCGCCTTACCCACTGTGCCTTTCAATGTCAGTGGTGCTCCGGCCAAATTCGCGTTATATTCCGCGTAATATTTATCACACTCCGCTGACAATTCATCCAATTCATCACGCCAGATACTATCAATACTTCTCGACATCAATAGGTCATATTCCGCCTGCTTTTTATCCAATTTTGCTTTAAGTTCGTCCAATTTATCTTGTGTCATTGAATAGATGGGCATTTGAACCAGGTAATCATAACTGGTCTCTTTGCCAACCGTTGATGCCAATTTCGCAAATTGACGGGATTCCAGTATTGATTCTACACCCGCCTTTGTTTGACCACGCAAATCAATATCGCCAACAACTATATCGTGAATAAACCGGTATTTCTCTTTCAAGATGTTCAATTCATTCACTAATGCCCCGATTTGGTAATCTTTGCGTTTTTGATAATATTCAAGGCGAATTGCGAAGAAGTCGTTAATGATATCGTAGGGAGAAGCATATTTATACATTTTGATAGAATTGTCATAGAGGTACATATTTGTCGTGCTACTATTGCTGCTATCGACCAACTTGAATGCCTTTTCTAATTCATCCGGTGTGTAGCGCAATTCGTCCATTTTATCACTTGTCAGTTTCACATTAAAGTAAATGACTGTATCGCTGCATTGCTCCGTATAACTCTTGATGAATTGCTTTTTATTCGGGTTCGCTTTATCGATAATATGTTCTTCTAGAAACTGCTTGTATTTTTCAGTCCATGTTCCAATTGGCAATTCAGTTATTTCAACAGTCGTATCATCTACAATGCGATATACACCTTTATTCACATATCCGGCTTCAATTGTTCCTACAACACTACCTTTGAATCCACAATACCACGGTTTTATTTCCGTGAAATGTTTTCCATCAAGTTTATTGCGAATTTGCTGGATGATATCTTTCGGATGATGGGGTGGAACATCGCTTGAATATCCCGTTCCAATTCCACGGGTTCCGTTGACCAACACCATAGGAATGATCGGCATATAGAAATTGGGTTCGATGGAAAAGCCATCATCATCCAAGTAGGACATAACGGGAAAATCTTCCTCGCGATAGATGAATTTCGTTATGGGTGTCAAATTGGTAAAGATATACCTGGCACTAGCAGCATCTTGCCCACCCATAATGCGACTACCAAAAGCACCGGATGGAACAAGAAGTGAAACATTGTTAGCACCAACATAATTTTGCGCCATACTCACAATCGTTGATTGCATACTAACTTCCCCGTGATGGTAAGCGGCGTGTTCGCTAACATACCCGGCGAATTGAGCAACTTTGATTTCATTTGTTAGACGGCGCTTGAATGCTGCGAACAAAATTTTACGCTGCGATGGTTTAAGACCGTCGCACATATTCGCAATACTGCGCGTGTTGTCATAATAGGAGAAATGAATGAGTTCCTTATTGATGAAATCATCAATTTTAACATCCGTTTTCGTATAATCAAGTGTGTCGCTGACGTCATATCCTTCAAGCCATTTCTTCCTATCGTCTGCGCGCTTCTTATTGAATGCCATATCAAGACTATTATCACTTTCATTCGTCCAGACGTAATTTACCATCTTCAATTCTCGAAAATAGTCCTTGAATTCATTCGCACTACTTGTTCCCAACCCTTTATAATATTTAATCGTATATGTATGTGAATCGGGCGTAGTATCTTTCCACGTCTTATAATCACTCAAGTTATAAAAACTACGATGATTCGCGCCCTTGTAAACTTTGATAATAGGTGTTAGCATCGAAACAATGAATCCCGTTTTCAATAAACTTGTCCAAAAACTATGAAACATATTCATTAAAAGACCCTTGATATGACTACCATCCACATCCGAATCGCAGAGAATCATAATCTTGCCATATCGCAGGTCCTCGCGACTTATGTCAAGACTATAATCTACACCCGTTTTAAGACCAATGATCTTCTTGACAGCCGAAATTTCAGCATTATTGTTGATTTTCTCCTGGTCGGTATCCTTGACATTTAGCGGCTTCCCACGCAATGGAAATACACCGTAAAAATCACGCTTGTCTTGTCCTAATCCCGAAATAACGGATGTCTTTGCAGAATCCCCTTCCGTTAAAATAAGCGTACATTTGAAACTATCCTTTGTTCCTGCTTTGATTGCGTCATATAGTTTAGGGAGACCGCGAATGATATTCTGTTTTTTTCCGTCAGTTTTTTGAAAATCTTTCGTATTCTTGCTTTCAAGTGAGCTCATAATTCGCTCCATAATACCCGTTTTGGCGATTTTATCGATCATTTTATCATCGATTGTCGCCGAGCTACCGAATTTGCTAACCGGGCTCGTCAATGTTTCTTTCGTTTGGCTATCGAATACCGGATTTGCGATAACCGCCTTGACAAATACATACAACTCATTGCGAATGGTGGCAGGTTTAACTTGAACCTTTTTCTTCTTCTTGATATATTCTACGAGACCATCGCGAATTTGACCGACAATATATTCGACGTGCTTTCCACCACGAATCGTATTGATTCCATTGACGAAACTAACTTGTTCGAAATTGGAAGTTTCATTATAGGATACGACTACATCCCATCGGTTATTGATGGATAAATATACACGCGGATGCTCCGTCTTATCTCCAAGATACAAATCGGCATACCGCTCGAAACATTTCACATCTATCTTTGTTCCGTTTAAGTAGACCGCTACCGCTTTATCGGTCCATGCTGCACAATCATATACGCGTTTTTCAATGACAAGATTCATATCATCCGTTAATCCTGTCAATCCAAATCGCGCATAATCAGGAATGAAACTAATACGTGTATATGGCTTGCTACTATATGTTGTAATTTTGGGTTCCGTCTTTTCCATCATATTGTTTCGAAACGTTTGTGTATATTTCAAGTTTCGTGATTTATCGATGGTTTCAATATTAAACTCTTTTGAGAAAATATTCGCTAATTTTGCTCCATATCCATTTTGCCCACCGACGATTTTTTCTTCCGTATCGTCATAATTGGTTCCAGTCAATAAATGACCGAAAATAAGTTCAGGGGCATACATATCGTGTCCATCTACTTTGACGATATGAATACCGTCGCCGTCATTATACATGGATATCATACCCGTTTCTTTATCTACATCAACTTTGATGGTACTGACAGGAAATATAGTTGAATCGCCTTCACTTTTCTTCGCAGCAAGCCGACTCCAATGGTCCGTCATATTTACAATCAACTCATCTACGAGTTTATATAGACCCGGTATAAATTCAATAGGTTTGCGCACAATTTTTACATTGGAAACATCAGGATTGCTTTTATCTAATACAAAAGCGTCCTCTTGTGTTTTTTCAATAGACCCGATATACGTGCTTGGGCGCTTCAATACATGCTCCAAATGACTCAACTTTTGATACAATTTCTGATCCTTTGAATCTTGGATTGTCGCAACGTCTTTGACTTTAGGTGGCATTGTGGTATAGATTATAATATGAGTTTGTTTTTATCTTTATATCAATTTTTTATGGTTCCGTAATTTGTGCTATACTTTAATTCTAATTAACCCTTACAGCGTCAGACATATTTCTTGTTTTTTGCTTTAGCATATAAAAAACAAATATTTTCTTATGTAATCAAGCGATAAATATGCTAAAGCAAAAATATCCGTATCATGTTTGATTGTAAGGAATCCTATGACACCTGTTGATCGAAAGACCATGTCAAAACGCTGTAAGGGTTAATAATATTCTTATAGTATAATATATAATAAATATGAATGCTGATTTTGTTCAATTGAAAAAAGGAATTATTGCTTCGACATCAATAGATGGACTGTATGAAAAGTACAAGGAAATAAAGGATGAACTTATAAAATTAGAAACTAGTTATGGTCCATATAATGAGTTGAATAAAACAAATGATGAAATGAAACAATTAGAAATACAACTTAACGATTTTAAAAAAAGTAAACCTACATTTGCCCAACTATTGATCACATTTCGTATACACAATGACGACGCAGCATTTATAGAATATACTGAGAAACAGGAAAGGTATGATGAGTTAAACCTAAAAAAGGACGCACTTGAAAAATATATCGAAGATTATATCAAAAAGCTTCCTGATTATGTTGATGTTGTTAGATTAACATCATTAATAAAAGAATCAAAAATGAAATTATATGAGCTAAATGTAAAATTGATGAATGTAATAAATGTAGGAGAACATAGTTGTATGATTTTTCTAAAAGATAATAGTCGATTTATAGTTAATTTTGACACTATAACGTATTTAAACGAAACGCAATATATAGATAATGATTTATATAATAGAATGATTGATGTGGAAGAAGAAACATCAGCCAACTGTATAAAATCAACAGGTAATCAATTAATACCCTCCTTTTTTATTATTGAATCCGGTCAATTAAATATTATTATAAAAGACGCATGTTCAACAAACGATGTACCTATTAAATTGGATAAGTATTTATTAACCGAAAATATATTTAAAATGTTATTGATTGAATACAATTGTATTAATGCAGGAGTTCAATATAGTAATATATCATTGGTATATAATCTGGGTATACCTAGTAATTTAAGTATAAATTATCATTTAAACTATTTAGATCGTACGAATTCTGATTCGTTAAATTATATGTTTGTAGTAAAAACGATTAGTCAAGGAAATCATCATACATTCGGTTGGATTTTAGAAACAAATAGACATGATAAACATGATGAATATGAAAAAAAAGTGCTTATATTTTTTAAAATAATAGATGGTGTGTTATATACATTGAATACATCAACGCTGAATAAATATAAATACAGTATTAATGATACATCGTTTTCGATAATAAGACAAGAACCAACCAAAGATACTGAAACGGGTAAGACAACATACGTTAATGTTCAAGTCATAACTATTATAGATGGTAAAATACAATTATATAATATTCCAGATTTTAATAATAAAACATTACAAAATGAACATATACTGGCGAGTAGTTCTTTTAGTGATGAACATACTATTGGCAAAATACAAATCTATGAAATAAATGGTAGAGTAGACCATAAGAAATGTTGTATAGACGCAACTCCTAAACTATTCAAATCAGTTAACGAGTTTAAAATTACAGAAGAGACAATAAAAGACATATTACACAAAGTAACACACACTGACGAAACAACTACTGAATTTAAATTCGACTGTTCAGTACCAGTCCATTGTCCAATCCATAATCCATATTTTTGTCCAGAA
>Ga0114970_10000510_pt1 | contig 29243 bp, 30 predicted proteins | sample M_140205_XF_Meta_FD_87030 | JGI IMG/M metagenome (GOLD analysis project Ga0114970, IMG submission 87030) | Freshwater microbial communities from Lake Montjoie, Canada to study carbon cycling - M_140205_XF_MetaG | ecosystem: Environmental > Aquatic > Freshwater > Lake | place: Lake Montjoie...
AATATTGTAGTACCAAAAGAAATTACTGATATCGAAACTAAGATTTCGGAAGTTAAAGATAAAAAAACCCAAGTCGTCAGAAGTCAAAAGTACGAAGAAGCTGCAAGATTACGTGATGTGGAAAAACAACTACATACGAATCTAGAAGAGGCAAGAAAGAAGTGGGATGATGAACAGAAGAACAATAAACAAACTGTTACAGAAGATAATGTAGCGGAAGTTGTATCAATGATGACGGGTATTCCTCTACAAAAGGTTGGTCAGAAAGAATCTGAAAAACTGGCTAATATGGGAAATGATATCATGGGGAGTGTAATTGGACAAGACTCAGCAGTTGAATCGGTTATTAAGTCTATCCAAAGGGGACGTGTTGGACTAAAAGATCCAAACAGACCAATTGGTACATTCCTTTTTCTTGGACCTACTGGTGTAGGAAAAACACAGTTATGTAAGATTCTAGCTAAGCAACTATTCGATTCAGAAGATTCTTTAATTAGGGTTGATATGAGTGAATTTATGGAAAAATTCGCAGTGTCAAGGTTGATTGGAGCACCTCCTGGATATGTTGGGCACGATGAAGGTGGACAATTAACCGAAAAGGTGAGAAGAAAACCTTATTCTGTAATTCTATTAGATGAAATAGAAAAAGCTCATGGTGAAGTATTTAATATCTTACTACAGGTTCTCGATGATGGTCAGTTGACAGATTCGGTTGGTAGAAAAGTTAGTTTCAAAAACACTGTAATTATTATGACCTCTAATACTGGTTCTAGGCAACTAAAAGATTTTGGAACAGGTATCGGATTTTCTTCAAAAAATAAAGAAGAAGTTAGAAGGGAACAAGAAAAAGAAGTTATTGAAAAAGAACTTAAGAAAACTTTTGCACCTGAATTCCTTAACCGAATTGACGAAATCATTACTTTTAACTCTTTGACCAAAGAGGATATCAATAAAATTATTGATATTGAAATTAATAAAGTGGTAAGTCGCATGAAGAACTTAGAATTCGAATTAGAACTTACTGAAACAGCAATGAATCACATTTCTGAAAAGGGGTATGATCCAGAATATGGAGCCAGACCACTTAAGAGAGCCATTCAGAAGTATGTTGAAGATCCCATCACTGAAGAAATTATCAAATCAAATCCAAAAAAAGGTACTAAGATGTTATTGGATTATGATGTTGAAAACGAAGCAATGATTGTCACCACAACAAAAGAAAAAAAATCTAAAAAGAAATCTTAAATGAAATTTTCATATATTATTCCATTTAAATTTTCAGAGGAAAGATTAGTTACCCTCCGAAAAGTTTTATCTAATGTCAGAACCTTTGACTGTGAAATAATTGTAATCGAACAAGGTACCGAATCTATTCTACCTTCCAAGGGGGTTTTAGAAAATGAAAAGTACCTCTTCATAAATAACCCATTACCTTTCAATAAGGCTTGGAGTCTTAATGTTGCTTGGAAAGAGTCACAAAATGATATTTTAGTTTTTGGAGACGCTGATAATATGATTTCCAAAGAAAATCTTTTAAAATCTATAGATGAACTTCAAGAATATGAATTTGTTTCCCCACACAATAGACTAATTGATTTAGAACCACTAGAAAATGATTTCGATAATGAAAAAATATTTGAAATTGTAAGACACTATAGGGGAGAATTTGATCATCAAAAAATGCCTTTGTGTGGTGGTACTACAATTTTTAAAAAAGAGGCTTTAGAAAAAATTGGTGGGTGGCCAGAAGAATTCTTTGGATGGGGAGCGGAAGATGACGCAATGTCAATTAAAGTAAGACACTTTTTGAAGTGGAAAGAAATGGACTTTGCTTGTTATCATTTGTTCCACCAAAGAGTAACACCAGAAAGAGAATTCTACTATCGAAATCTACAAATCTATCATAACTATTCAAATGCTCCAAAAGAAAAACTAGCGGAGTATATCGAAAGTATAAAACCCATTATAGGAGACAAAAATAAAAAATTATCATGATCTATTTACTTTGGTGCACAATCAGACCACAACAATTTATTAAATTTCACCAAGAGTGGATAAGAAAAGCAAAAAATCCTACTAATATAGTCACAAAAGTTGCGGTGAACTGGGAACAACACAAAGCCGAACTTTCTAACTACATAACTGATGTAGTGGTGGTGAAAACTGATAGAATAGGAGTTTGTTACCCCTCCTATCAACTGAGTTCAAATTTAGAATGTGAAAAAGATTCGGATATAGTTGTATTCGCATCGGATGATTTTCTACCTCCCGATAATTGGGATGAATATCTAATTAATAAATTTGATGGAAAAGACGGTTCTTTGTTTGTTCCAGATGGGTACCAATTGGAGGATTCCTCTAATATGATTGCTCCGTGTATAACAATCCCTCTTATGACCTACGGGAGTCTTAAAAAACTTAATAAAGTAATCTACCATCCCGCGTATAATCATATGTTCTCAGACAATGAACTATTTATGAATTGTAAGGATTTGGGTATTTTAATAAATGGATACCACGATGGTATTCAATTTTTACACGTACACCATTCCGCAGGATTAAGGGATGTTGATGAGGCTGATAGAAGGTACCATTCGAAATGGAAGGAGGACCAAGAAAAGTGGAACACAAGGAAATCATTACCTTTAGAAGAAAGACTAAAAGTCGAATTATGAAAAAAAAGATAAAGATAGACTTTTCTGATTTTTGGGGTGGTTATAATAAAACAGATAATTACTTCTATAATTTACTTAAAGAAGATTTCGATATAGAAATTTCATCCAATCCAGATTATTTGTTTTTTTCAATATTCGGAAATAAACACCAAAGTTATAATTGTGTCAAAATATTCTATACTGGTGAAAATATTGCTCCGCCGTTAGGTTATTGCCAATGGTCTTTTTCTTTTGACTATTTGGATGATCCACGTAATTATAGATTACCACACTACCTTTTGTATGATGGTTATTATGAACTAGAGAGGGAAAAAATAATAGATGAATCTTTCGCTAAACGAAAGTTTTGTAATTTCGTAGCATCTAATGGTAATTGTCAAGAACGAAATTTATTCACCGAAAAACTCTCTAAATATAAAAAAGTTGATTGTGGAGGTAGGTGGATGAATAACATCGGATATGCGGTGACTGATAAAAGAAAATTTCAATCAGAGTACAAATTCTCAGTGGCTTTTGAGAATAATGCTTATAGGCCACAGCACATTGGATATACTACTGAGAAGATTATGGAACCAATGACTGTTAACTCAATGCCTATATATTGGGGCAATCCTAAAATCGATTTAGAATTTAATCCGAAATCTTTTGTAAATTTTTATGACTTTAACTCATTTGACTCAATGATAGATTATGTTGTTGAACTAGATAAAAATGATGATCTTTATTTACAAAAGTTACAAACACCTTGGTTTGAAAACAGTATAATTCCTTATAGAAACAGAGAAGATAATATTAAGTCTTTTCTGCACAAAATTATTAAAAAATAGTGAATTTAGTACACATTAAAGATGAGGTTGATTATGTCAAGGATTATTATGATTTTGTAGTCAAAAATTTACAAAATCTGAATTCTGATAAAAGTTTTTCATTACTTGGATTAAGAGGGTATGATACTCTAGGTAAAGATCTAATTTTCATTAATTATGAACACAATTTAGTTCATCCTCACATGAATTATAATTTACCATTTATTGGCAAAACCCCTGTGGTTGATTCTCCAAATCTAATCTATCAGATTAGAATAGAGAACCCACAAATGTTTTTTCATTCAAAATTTTATATTGATTACAGTTTACCCAATATTAAAAATATTGAAACTTGTGAACAGTTAAAACCGTTCATAGATAAAATAATCTACATACCACCATTACTTTGTGAATACAACACAGATTCTGAGTCAAGAGATCATTACGATATAATAACATCCTTTTATATACTTGACAATCAAGGTAGACCAAGGAGAAAAAACTTGTTTGATAAACTAACAAACACATTCAATAAATATTTCAATTTGCCAAAGATTTTTGGTGAGGAATTGTATGAAACATATTACAAAAAATCCAAAGTACTAATAAATCTACATCAAACTGATTTTCACCATACAGTTGAAGAATTGAGGATATTACCCGCACTATTGAATGGACTAATTGTTATATCTGAGGATTCACCATTGAAAGAAACCATCCCATATCATGAATATGTGATATGGACAACATATGATAAATTAGTAGAAACCGCAAATGAAGTCTTAGAAAACTATAATTTTTATTATGAAAAAATTCATGGTAAGAATTCAAAATTAAAAAAAATAATTACACAAATGGAAGAAGTACTTGAAAAAGAATTGAAATCAAAGTTCGAAACCCCCCTACTAACTCTCAGTGAGATATTTAATAAGTATGGTAGTGACAAGGGAACTTATTTTACCCATGTTGGGCAAACTCAAAATATCGCTCACCATTATACTTGGGTATACGAGCAACAATTTGAAAAATTAAGAAATGAAGAGTTTAACTTATTAGAAATTGGTATTTGGTCACCATATTATCCAGGTGCATCAGTTAGAGCCTGGACTGAATATTTTACAAAGGTAAATTTCTATGGAATTGATATTATGGAGGATTGTAAGCAATTGTCCAAAGATAAAGTGAACATAGATATTGTTGACCAAACTTCCGAGCAAGCTCTTAGTGAATATATCAAGGATAAGCCCCTTTTCAAAGTTATTATTGACGACGGATGTCATGAAGAAAGAGCTATCTTAATTTCACTCGGTACTTTATTCCCACATTTGGAAAGTGGTGGATTTTATTACATTGAAGATTTGCACGTAGTTGACAAATCAAGATTGTACAACCTTTTTTGGAAGAGGATGCAAACAGATTGTATTAGCCAAGACAAAGTTGATTACATCCAATCAAATATGGATTGGTGTTCATTCTCACCTGATGGAAAACTTTTAATAATTAAGAAAAAATAATTTTATGATAACTATAGGAATTACAACCTTCAAAAGAAGGTTAAAAAGTGTTGAGAAAATGATTGATTATCTAAAATCGTGTGATAATGATATTGTAATCAATTTAGCTGTGAATGGAGAAGTTGAAGAAGAGTTCGATGATGATTATAGGAAAGGTATTTTGAATATTTGTTCAAAGCATAAAAATATATTTCCATTTTTCTTTCAAGAGTTCAGATCCCTATCCAAACTATGGAATAATATTGTAATTTTTTCCAAAACCGAATATAGTGTGATTCTTAATGACGATTTGATATTTGATACCAATCAAAATTTTATCAACATACTCAAACAAATAATAAATCAAAATCCAGGACTAGGATGTTGTACAATAAATGGCTCTTGGAGCCATTTTATAATGTCAAAAAACTTTTTAGATGAGATGAACTATTTTGATGAGAGGTTTTTACTTCACGGTGAAGAGGATGGTGATTTTGTTTGGAGGTATATTGATAAATTTGGTAATTACCCACCATCTATTCAAGTGCCAGTTGTTGTAAATTTACACCAAACTGGTCAAGATGACCCAACGGTAGTTGCATCAAATGTTGAAATAGGATATGCTAGTAAGCCAAAGTTCAATCAGGAATTTACTGTAACAAAGTATAATTATAATCCAAACGCTAAGATTAGTGGTATGTATGGAAGGCCACACGAAAGGGTTCTTGATGATAGTACACAATATCCTTACGAAAGATTCTTTTTTAAGAATAAACACAATTTTAAGAATTTCCAAAAGATTATATTGTAATAAAATAATTATAAACGTGAAAATTATATCATATTCCCTTTGGGGAAATAATCCAAAGTATATTTCTGGTGCTCATAGGAATATAGAATTAGCCCAGAAGTATTTTCCTGACTGGAAAGTAAGATTATATCTGGATATAAATACACCCTTTAACTCCGAATCATCCAATCTAGAAATAGTTCAGAGAAAATCCGAACGCTTTCAAGATGGATGTTTTTGGAGGTTTGAAGCATGTGATGGTGATGACATTGTGATAGTTAGAGATTTAGATGATAGATTGTCGGAAAGACATAAATTTGTTGTTGATGAGTGGTTAGATAGTGATAAAAACTTACATATTATTAGAGATCATCCAAATCACGTTTTTCCTATAATGGCTGGTCTTTGGGGATCGAGAAATGGCTTATTGAAAGGCATCACTGATGCCATTGAGAAATGGGGTGATAAGGATAATTATACTTGTGATCAGAATTTTTTACAAAAAATTTTATATTCAAATTATTTTATTCAGAATTCTTTGATTCATGATCCTTTCCATAAAAATTTGGGTATTGAACTTGATATAAACTCACCTAGAAAAGATTACGAGTTTCTAGGTGATACTTTTGATGAAAATGATAATAGGACTGAGGGATATTGGAAGATATTAACTCAGTACGATAAATAATAGTTTACAACACTAAGAAACATTCTTAGTCAAAATTTATACAATAAAAAAAACTTTTTAAAAATGCATAAAGAAAACATTACGGTTGCAATAGGATTAGTTACTTCAAGTAACTTGAAACACAGATATAATAAGTGTTTGGAGACTTGGTTGAAAGATTTCGAAAACGTTTTTATGCTAGGTGGCAATGGTAATGATCCTAATTTGATAGCACTTGACGCTGGTGAAGATTGGGCTTCAACATTCCGAAAGCAACAGTTCGGACTAAAACATATGTGGGAGCAAAACAATCAATTTGATTGGTATAATATTTCCACCTGTGATAATATCTTGTTCAAAGATAGAGTACATAATTTCCTATCCGAATATGATCCTTCAAAGGATTTAGTTATTGGACAAGCTGGTGATGTTTGGGTAGACAATCCATATTTGTATAAACCAGACCAACTAAACTTAAATTACAAGTGTCATAGGTCAAAAACATTTCCAGATGTGCCCAACGCCGTAACTTTCCAAATGTTGTGTGGGGGCGCGTCGTTTTTTATAAGTAATTCACTTATGTCCAAACTTTATAATTTTATTGACACATTTGATGTTGAATGGACAAAAATGATGGGTTTTGGTACTCATAATTATGGGTGTTCTGACTTGGCACTTTCGTATATGATTAAAAAATATTGTGGGGTAAATCTTACTCATTCTGATTATATGTTTAGTCAACCACCACTTCATTATATAAGTGACCATGATGAATACGATTATGACGTATTAAACAACATAAAATCAGCTATGAGTTTTCATTACATAAAACCTGATGAAATGGAAACAATATACGAAGAATACAAATAAATTATTTTTGAAATGAATATAGTTATACCAATGGCGGGCCTCGGAAGTAGATTTAAATCCGAGGGATTCGACTTACCCAAACCACTAATAAAAGTTAATGGCAAAACATTAATTGAGCATTCAATAGATTCATTGAATATTGAAGGTCGATTCATCTTTATAACAAGGAAATTCGAAAAGGAAGATCATAATAGTCAACTATCCGTGATTTTAAAAACTCTAAAACCAGATTCTGTTGAAATTAAATTAGACTACACAACATCCGGCGCTGTAGAAACCGCATTATCGGCTAAGCAGTACATAGATAATGATGACGATTTAATCATAACCAACTGTGATCAAAGACTTGAGTGGGACAGTTCTATTTTCTCGGAATTTATCTTACAAGAAAATTTGGATGGATGTGTTGTTACATATGATTCTGACAATCCTAAGAACAGTTTTGCAATTGTAGATGAAGAATCCGGATATGTAACTGAGTTTGTTGAAAAACGAGCAGTATCCAGAAATTCTTTAATTGGTGTTCATTATTGGAAAAAAGGTTCCGATTTTATTTCATCTGGTGAAAAGCATCTTGACCAATTCCAAAAGAATAATCAAAAAGAATGTTATATTTCCGAATCTTATAATTATTTAATTGAAGAGGGTAAAAAAATGAAATGTTTTAGAATACCTAATAATGAATTCATTCCACTAGGAACACCTTATGACGTAAGTATTTACCAAGGTAAAATTAAAGAATTTTATACTGAAAAACCAAAGACTATTTTCTGTGATATTGATGGGACTATAATGAAACACGTTCACAGGTTTAGTGATGTTTGTTTTGAAGAATCACAAATTTTACCAGGTGTTTTGGATAAATTTAATGAATGGGATTCGCAGGGTCACAAGATAATTCTTTGCACTGCACGTAAAGAGTCCGCTAGACAAAGGACAGAGGAACAACTCAGAAAATTAGGATTATGTTGGGATACCTTGATTATGGGAGTCACAAGTGGCAATAGAGTTATAATAAACGATAAATTGAACACATCAGACGCAAATAGAGCTGTATCTGTAAACGTTATTACTAATTCCGGATTTGAAGTTATTGATTGGAAAAATTATAATTTATGAAAATAGAAAGAATAGAAAATATGGTCGGTGGCTGGTTCATAGGAAATTTCGAACCTACCGTTTTTAAGACTTCAAATTTTGAGGTTTCCTATAAAAAACATTCCAAGGGTGAATTTTGGGATTCACATTACCATAAAGTTGTTACCGAAATAAATCTTTTAATCAGCGGTGAAATGATTTTACAGAACAAAAAGCTAATCGCTGGTGATATATTTACCTTGGAACCATATGAAATTGCTGATCCAGAGTTTTTAAGCGATTGTGAACTAATTGTTGTCAAGGTTCCATCTTCTAGTGATAAAGTAAAATTTATTCCTAAATGATTATAATATCACATAGAGGTAATTTGGATGGTCCGAATAAAATTGCGGAAAACAAAATTGAAACTATAATATCAACGATAGATCTTGGATTTGATTGCGAGGTTGATTTATGGTATATAAGTGACCAATTTTTATTGGGACATGATTCACCTGAAACTTTAGTCGATTTTGATTTTATTTATAATTTGCGAAACAAATTATGGATACATTGTAAAAATGTAGAATGTATGGAAAAATTAAATAAAACAGATTTTAATTTTTTCTGGCATGACAAAGACTTAGCCACTTTAACAAGCAAAGGTTTTTTTTGGACACAACCTAATACATATTTAGAGTCTGGTATAACCGTAGAATTAAGTTATAAAGATTTACCTAGTAAAATTTTAGGAGTCTGTACTGACTTCCCAAAAAAATATAAAGATAAAAATGCCAAAATTTAAAGTTCTTTTTTTACATGCAACAAATTCTTTCACGTTGTTCCCTGAACACGTAAGTCGGAGCGGTGAGTATGATGAATCGAATGATTATTTGAGCGATGCAATTTTCCTAGAATTAAAGAGCAGAGAAGATTTTGATGTCTATGAGTATCCAGGAATGTTGCATATGTATAAAGATTCAGAAACAAATATTAATAATGTAACAGGTAAAGGATTCTTTTTAAGAAAAAAATTGATAGGTTATCCAAATATCGTGGATCATAATGATATCGTTTACAAAATTGAAAATAATTTTTTTGACCTAATTTTCACTGATTCGAGAACTATGAACCCGTGGTGGAATGATAGAGGTTTATCACCTTTTTATCCAACCGCAACCAAATTAGCAGATTTGATTCTAAAAACATATGACAAGAACCAAATAATTTTTTTCGACGGTGAAGATCAGACTGATTCTATCATTGAAAAGTTTTACGGAAATTCCTTGTATTTCAAAAGGGAATTAGTAACAAATGATGATAATTTAAACCCTATTGGTTATTGTTTCCCAAAACAATATATAAAGCACTCAAAATTGGAAGAAAAAACACAAGCTCTATCCACATTGATACCGGGATTGAGGGGTACATATATTTTCGATAATGAATTTGACTACCAAGAAAATTACAGGCAATCTTTTTTTGGACTTACTTGGAAAAAACTTGGTTGGGATTGTTTCAGACATCATGAAATAATATTTTCTTCTTGTTTACCAATCTTCCCAGACTTGGATGAGTGTCCTGAACAAACTTTAGCCTTTTTCCCTAAAAAAATCTGTAAAGAAATAATGAAAATGGATTGTATAAGGGGAAGAGTGCCGGAAAGAAATTGGATTAACCAGAGCTTATATGTTTATGATATCAAAATAAACTTGGATGATATAAATATTGAACAGTATCAAGAAATTTCGGATCAAATGGTGGAATATTCGCTCCAACATCTAACTTCTGAAAAAATACTTGATTATATTCTTAATAAAACTAATTTAAATAAAAATGGAAAATCTATCGATTGATATCGTTTCAAACCTAAAGGAGGATTCTGTAGTTGTACAAATTGGGGCATTTGATGGTGTTTCCAATGATAATTTTTTCTTGAATAAATTGAATAATAATGTAAACTACTCAAAAATAATTTTGATTGAACCTGTAGAAGAATACTACCAAAAATTAATCCGTAATATACAAGGTAAAAATATTTTTTTCGAAAACATTGGTATCAGTGATAAAGAAGGATATGAATCTTTCTATATAAATGGTCAAGATACTTCAATCGTCAGAGAGTCTTCTGGCGAAGTCAGGATGATTGAATGTCATAAATTTGATTATATCCTAAATAAATATGAGATTACCAATATAGACTTTTTGATACTTGATGTTGAAGGATTTGAATATGTGATATTAAAATCAATTTTGGGTTTTAAAAATGTAACAATAAAAAATATTAGGTACGAATTTTGGCATTTGTCTGATAATGATAAAGAAAACTTAGATTCATTACTTAGATATAATGGATATCAAATTTATCAAGATGTAAATAGTTATGCTGATAAATTCGCTATAAAAAAATAACAACATGAAAGATTTTTTATTCCTAAATTACAACTGGGTTCCGAATTCAACTTTTATATTCGAGAACTTCAAAAAAATGGGACACACGATTGATATAATCGGTGAAGAAGAAATTAAGAATTTTGTACCACATTGTGAATATAAAAATGTGGTATTATACTTACACAATGATTGGACCTTCCCATATACAAATAATATCATAGATAACTATTGCAAAAATAGTTTTTTGATTCAACATGATGATACTGATTGTGAGCAATTACAAAGGTGGTCAAATCGTAAACCTGATCTTTTTATGCAACGAGAACTTACCTACGATACTGATCTAACTAGTTATGGTGGAACAGTGGACTCACTCGGACCAAGAATTGCCTTAGAACCAACTCCTGTTTACGGATTTCATTTTCCCATAGACAGCCTTTACGATGAGAGTTTGCAAGAAAAGAAATGGGATCTCTGTTTTATTGGTAGACCAACTAATGAAAGAAGAAACTCATTTTACAACAGATTAATTGAACTATCAAATGGCAGTCTTAAACATTTAAGGTGGTATATACAATATGATTATGTACCCCAAAAGGATATTGAGAGTAGGAGAAATAATCTAACACATGATTATTACAAAGAAATTATAAATGGATCAAAGATTGGTCTAAATTTTCCTGGTAATTCATACGACAGTCATAGAAACTGGGAGCTAGCTTCATCTAAATCTTGTATAATTCAACCGAAATTGAAAGTTAAATCTTGCAATAGTGACGTACCATTTACTGATTATATTATGATACAAGATGATTTCAGAGATTTGGAAGAAAGGATTTTATACGCTCTTTCTGATGAAAATTGGAGAGAATATGGTCAACGAGCCTTCGATGACTATAATCTTAATCACACACCCAAAAGATGTTTTGAGGAATACTATACCAAAGTTATGAAATATGCTAGAAGATAATTTTTATATTTACCAACATTTGGGGTTAGGAGATCATCTTATTTGCAATGGACTTTTGAGAGAAATTATAGATCCCAATAAAAATTACTTCTTGTTTACAAAACCTTCAAATTTAATATCTGTAAGTTTTATGTTTAAAGATTTGAAGAATCTTTTTTTTATAGAAGTTGAAGATGATAGTGATGTGATGAGATTTGTTGTTTCGAATAATATATCATCTAATAAATTGATTGTTATCGGTTTCAAATTTTCGAATTTAGCTAGATATTTTGATGAATCCTTTTATATACAATGTGGCATTCCTTTCGAAAAAAGATGGGATTCGTTCAAAGTTGATAGAGATTTGGAAAGTGAGATGAAAATTTTTGAGCATTTTGGGGTTGATGAAAATAATTATGTATTTGTACACGACGACTCTTCACGAAACATGAGTATCAATGAAGAATTAATTCTCAACCGAGAATTGAAAATTATTAGACCAATACAAAACCTTACGAATAATATATTCGATTATTGTTTACTAATGGAAAGAAGTAAAGAATTACACTTCATTGATAGTTCTTTCAAATTGTTATTTGATTCGATTTTTCATAATAATGTAAAATTTGATCAAACTAATGTCTTTTTCCATCTAAAATTGAAAGATGGTCGTTATAGAAACAATGAAAAATACTCATTTGCTGACGGAATTAACAGCAAAATAAAATTCAAAATATTTGATTAATTAAAATGAAAATTCTTATAGCAGATGTACTTTTAGCGGGAAGACCGCATTATGATTGGAAAGAGGGATACGAATTCTATTACGCTTTCAAAAGTTTAGGATATGAATGTGATGTGTTCGGACCTAATGGTTCAAGATCCGAACTTGAAATACCAGTAGTCGCACATAATTATGATCTTGTCATCATAACAGAAAATTACCCACATATTTCTGGTTGGAAATGGTGGGATTGGGGATCTATAAAGACGCCCAAGGTTTTTTGGGCTATTGATACTCATTTGGTAAATTATTTACCTTGGATAATGCATGCAAAAATAGATTATGTCGCATTCAACAATCCACAGGATCTAGAAAGATATAATCTACCAAATTCATTCTGGATGCCTTTAGCCGGTTCTAGAATTCACCACATGAAAAAGTACACCACTGATAAAACTAGAGATTGTGTGTTTATAGGTGGATTACTTCCTGAAAGAAAAAGAATTTGTGATAAGTTTAATATTGAATGTCTGGAAGCTTATGGGCCCGAATACGTAAGAGAAATGCAATCATCAAGGATTTGCTTTAATCAGTCGATGTCCTATGATATTAATGGAAAATATTTCGAAATACTTTCGAGTGGTTCATTTATGTTAACAAACTATAACAAACATTTTCATGAATTTATGGATCTAAATGAGGATGTAGAAAAAATGTTTTATTATGATGAAGAGGATTTGGGAAAAAAAATAAATTATTATTTAGAAAACCCAATAGAGAGAGAAGAGATCGCAAAAAGAGTTTTCCAATTAGTCTATGAAAAGCATTCATTTGAAAACAGAGCAGAACTTATACTATCAAAAATAAAATAATAAAAATATGAATGAATTAATAAAATCAAGACTAGGTAATGATATGGTTAGCAAAAGAATTCAACATGTAGTTGATCTTTACGATTTGACCGGAATGCAAGAAATATTGGATATAGGTTCTTGGCATTTGGGGCAAGCGATAGAATTTCAGAATATATTTCCCGATGCTAAAGTTACTGCTTTCGAACCGGTTCCGGAGTCATTTCAACTTTGTCATCATTACAGAAGAGAATATAATAAACCAAATATTGATATACACCAATTAGCTCTATCTGATATTGACGGAAAGGTTAGTTTTTTTGCAGTAGATCCAAACCAAAGTACAGATCCTAATGTGGGAGCATCTTCAATGTTAAAATTCATAGACGGATTAAATGGTTCTTTTTTCAATAGAGTTTGGATACAAAGGGAAATAGAAGTCGAATCGATGAAATTGGATACCTGGTGTGAAAAATACAATAAAAATAAGATTGATATAATATGGATGGACACTCAAGGAACAGAGTTGCAGGTGTTGCAAGGCGGTAGTAAATGTCTAGATAATGTGAAATTCATATTTACTGAAGTTGGACTTAAACCATATTATGAAGGACATTCATTAAAAAATGAAATAGACAATTTTCTTATTGAAAAAGGTTTTGTGGAAATCAAAGATTCTTTTGAATTAAATGGGTTTGATTACGAAGCTAATACTATTTATGTTAATGAAAAAAACTTATCTAAATGAAAACAGGAATCGTAATTCAGGGACCATTGCACGATGAAAGATGTGTAAATTTATTGATTGAATGTTATAAAAGTCAAAAATCAAATTGTGTAATATCTACCTGGGATGATCAACCAACCGAACTAATAAATAAATTAGTTAGTGAGAATTTTCCTTTAATAATAAATAAACGAGAAAATGTAGAATATGTAGGTTGGTCTAACTGTAATTTACAATTTTATTCAAGCTCAAGTGGGTTAAGTAGTTTTCTGGAAACAGATTACTCACATTTATTAAAAATAAGAACCGACACAATACCAAGTGATATTGATAAATTTTTAGAAATATTATCAAATAAACCAAAAGAAAAGTTAATTTTCATGTGTTGGATTACTGGTACTGAAATAGAATATTTTGTAGATTTCTTTTCATTCGGTCCGAAGAATAAAGTTTTTGATTTGTGGAATATCTATCAAGCAGAGACCGAAAAACCTATGTTTACAGAACAATATTTACTTTTTAAAAATATGGGCATATCCGATCCAAAATTTAATCAGATTAGAGATGAATATGAATTCTGTTTAAAAGAAATGTTTGAATCTGGTCTGAGACTTGATTGGGAAAAGCCACAGTATAGACATAAGGGTGACTACGTAAGACAATACTATTTGACTATTAACAACGAAAGTTGTATCAAAGATAAAAAATAACAAAATAAAATGATTGAAAAAATTAAAAATTTCTCACAAGAAGAAATTTACAAATGGCTTAAAACCGAAGCTGGTGTAAACAATGGTCAACATTTCGGAGCTCATGAGGGTGGTCTCGAATTACAACAAATCCCAGAAGAATATTGTCAGTATTTGAATTTCCTTAAATCAAATAATTTCGAATCTTATATGAATATTGGTATTGGTAATGCGGGCTCATTTATGGTTGAGACATATATTCAACCAAATTTGAAAAGATCTGTTGCTGTGGATAATACCTCATATGGAAGATTCACAAACATGGATCACATCAAACAAAGAATTAATTGGTTAAAGGAAAATACCGAAATTTCTATTGAATTTTTCAATATGAATAGTAAAGTTTATTTTGATAATCAAGATGAGAAATTTGATATTATTTTCATTGATGGAGATCATGAGTACGAAGGTGTGAAATTAGACTACGATAATTGTGTGAATAGATTGAATGATGGTGGATATTTGGTTTTTCATGATGTAAAGTCATTGTTATGTCCAGGGGTCGTTAGACTATGGAATGAAATAAAAAACGAAAACTGTATTGAATTTGTATTTGGGCCAAAATGTGGTATCGGTTTATGGAAAAAATAATTGTATTTTATCACATATTTTTATGTGAAGATGTCTCTAAAATTGTTAGAGAACAAGTACTGAAGATTAAAGAAAGTGAATTATATAAATTTGCTGAAATAAGAATTTTCATCAATGATGTATATGAAGGTCAGTACAAAATTGATGATGAAGTGATGCAATTGATTAATGAGATTACTTCATCTGTAAAATTTTATACTGAAAACTGGTTTGAGATTTACACACATATTCAGATGTATGAATGCTCTTTAATTGAAGATGGTTTTTTCCTTTATATGCACACAAAAGGAGTGACCAGAATAAATCACAAAGATGAATATCATTCGCAAGGACTTTATTCGTACAAAAACGTTGAAAATTGGAGACATATAATGGAACATTTTTGTATAGAAAAATGGAAACACTGCATAGATCGAATTAAAAATTATGATTTAGTAGGTTGTAACTATATACCTCAATTTTCATTATGGACTCCACCACATTACTCTGGTGGGTTCTGGTGGGTTAATTCTAAATTTCTAAAGAAGTTACCTGATCCAAATACTTTTATTACAGATGACATAGATAGATTTCAAGCTGAGTTTTGGATTGGTAGAATTCCACATAAAGCATTGTGCTTATACCCGATACCGAAACCTGTGCCAGAAAAACATAATAGATGTTTTGTTTTCACACCAACTGAAGAGTATTTAAATAATATAATAGAACAAGAGTTTCAGAGTATATGATAGTTGTTGTTGGAGGTACGGGAATTTTAGGTAAAAGTCTAAATTCGATAGATCATAGACTAATCCCATTGAATAGTGATTATGATATATTCGCTTTCGATAAGCTTAAAAATAAATTGGATGAACTGAATCCAAGTATTATAATAAATTGTGCCGCGGTAAAATCAGAAAAAGTTCAGGAAAATCCAATTAATTCCATAAATGTTAATATAATTGGTTCTTGTAATTTGTCTAAGTATTGCATAGAAAAAAATATTAGACTTGTTTATATAAGTACCGATTACGTATATTCGGGAACCAAAGGTGATTATTGCGAAGATGATGAAGTTCTACCCACTAATGTTTATGCTTGGACAAAATTGGGCGGTGAATCATGTGTAAAACTTGTGACTAATCATCTGATTATAAGAACAAGTTTTGGTGAATCCAAATTTCCATATAAAAAAGCTTTCGATAATTTAATAACAAGTAAGGATTATGTTGATGTTATTGCACCAATGATTCTCAAAGCATCAACTTCCAATGTTGTGGGGACGATAAACATAGGGACAAGTCCCAAAACTATATATGAATATGCAAGGAAAAGAAATAAGGTTGAAAAAGAAACTCTTGATTCTCCAAAAAATTACAGTCTAAATATAACAAGATATGAAAAACTACTCGAATCTAACTAATTGTCCTATAACATTTGATAATAATTCAATAAATTATTTTTCTCTTGGAGAAATACCACTAGTTAATAATCTTTGCTCGACACTAGAAGAATCGTTGAGTGTGGATAAATATCCACTAAATCTAATTTATTTTAATGATTCTGGATTGACCTGTCTCGATTGCATAGTTAATCCAGAAACTTTATTCAAAAACTACCTTTTCAAAACAAGTGTGAATCTTCCATACCTTGAACACTGTGAAGAAATGTATTCTTCTTTGAAAAAATTCACGACAAAAAAAGGTTTGAATTTCTGTGATATTGGTGGTAACGATGGTAGTTTATTAGAGGTTTTTAAAAAATTATCGGATAATGAATCTGACTACTACCTTAATATCGATCCATCTGAGAATCTCACTAAAATATGCAAAGAAAAAGGTATTGAAACTATTTGTGAGTTTTTTTCCTCAGAAGTTGCGATGAAAATAGAGAAAAAATTTGATTTCGTTATCTCTACGAATGTTTTCCAACATCTTAAAGAGATTGATTCATTTGTATCTGGTGTAAAACATATTATAGATACTAATGGTGTTTGGGTTCTTGAATTCCCCTATTGGGTTCATGATATGCGCACTAATCAATTTGATCAAATCTACCATGAACATATTTATTATTATTCGATTAAACCTTTAAATATGTTGTTTGACAAACACGGAATGAAAATATTGAACATTGTAAGTCAGAAAATACACGGTGGTACCTTGAGAGTTTATATATCAAAGAAAGAATCAATACATCTTTGTGATGATTCTGTTAAAAATTTTCTTGATTTCGAGAAAAAATATGATCTGAATTATCATCTTGAATGGGGTGACAAAATTCATAAATACATACAGGATTCAAAAGATTTTTTATTAAATTTAAAATCAGATGGGTCTAAAATTTTCGGATTCGGAGCTGCGGCTAAGGGTTGTGTTTATTTGAATGCTATGAATGTTGGAAATGACTTGATCGATGTGATTATAGATGACACTGATCTGAAACAAGAAAAGTTCGTACCAGGTGTTGGTATACAAGTTAAGAGCAGAGAGTTTCTTAAAGAAAACAAACCGGATTATATTTTAATATTAGCTCATAACTTCTCCAATTTCATAATGGAATCATTAAAGAGTTTATATGATGGAAAGTATATATTACTAATACCCGAAATTAAGATTATAAATCCGGAAGATAACTAAATCAAATCTTCTGGATAATTCTAGGAACTTCTCCTAACTCAAGAACTTTTGACTTTGTCAATAGGAATTCTACATCAGTAAAGTTGAATTTGAAAGTCATAGTAAATTCTTTAGATTGAATCTTTTGTTGAGAATAATTGAAGTTATTCTCACTGAGATTTATAGCTATCAATTCAAAAAACTTTATTTCATATATACCATCTCTCCAAATATCTATAGCAGTTAATTTAAATGGGTTTATGAATAGGTGGTCTGTATCTAAATAATGTTTTGTGAAAATATCATAACAAATCCAATAATTCAAATCAGAGTCAACAGATCTAAATACCACTTGGATTTCATGACTGCTTAATATATCTTGAACATTCCTAGCAGGTTTATAAGCCCTTACTTTACCCCTAATTAACTTTTGTTCTGGTGTGTCAATTGCTAGACCAGGATATGTAATTGATTTAATAGTAGAGTTTAGATAGTCAATAACATTCTCATATTGTATCCAATTCTTTTGAAGGATCGGTGTGTATGTATTTATTATTTCCTGTGGAATAAAGTCCGAAGGTAAATTAAATACAAATTGTGAATTCTGCGATGATAACCTCATTATATTTAATCAATTTTGTGTACGAATATGTTAAGTCGCATCATGAATTTTTATTCTCCATCTCCAGTGGCACCACTATTTGAATTTTTATTATGTGATAGTAGACCTTCGCAGATATATGTGTGTGCATCCTGAACAGTTATTTTAACAACCTCTTCTACAATATTATTATCTATTATGTCCAAGACTTCTTTACCACTCAAAATTTGTCCAACTTGAATGTTTGATGCATCTACCCAATTTGAGTTGAAGTAAAATTTGTGAGATGTACTACAAACAAAATCCACATCTGCAAACTTGAACGTGAGTGTTGGAGATTGTATTATTGAAACAGCCTCAATTTTGAAAATGCCAGGTTCAAGAGTATCTTCGTGCTTTGTAAAAACTTCCATACCAACTTCTAATTCACCAGCAGTTAAATGTGATCCATTAGACATAAGAATTCTCATCAACGGAATTGGGCAACCGCCACCACCACTAGATCCACCTACTTGTCCGTAGTTCGTACCACCACCATTATTAGGTGGTACATCCTTCATTACTAAAATTTCCCTCCTAACTGGGTACTTTTCTACAACTTCATAATTTGTCGAATTACTGACGAATAACTGCCCCTTTTCTATTCGATCAGCCTCATCTTGTGGAATATAAACTGAGATCGTATTGTATGCATCATATACCTTCCACTCAGTAGTACCTTGTTGACTAGAGGTAGCACCAGCCCCACCTGAAGTTCCTTGATTAGCACCTGAGCCACCAACCATTAGATTTTCGAAAGCATTTCTATCTGAAGCTGAAAGAGTGTTTGATAATCCTTTTATTAGGTCAGAACCGGATTTCAATTGCCCAAGTATTACAGTTCCCGCATATAAGTTAGGGGTACCAGATGCTGGTAATTGGATCTTTAGATTTACTGGCAGACTTGGCGCACCGGTTGCTGTTTTTATTTGTGTTGAAGTGAATGTATAATTACCAATCTTCAATTCTGATGAACTTGTAATTTTGAAGGTTATACCACCAGATGCGATTTCTGATGGAGTCGAAGAATTTTGTAGATTTGTACCTTGTGCTCCTTGAGTTCCCTGAGAACCTTGAGTTCCCTGTGTTCCAGCTCCACCCCCTTGTCCCCTTATTATTCTTCTAGTAACAAGAGCTGTGCCCAATGGTACCGCACCAGGATCGTTTATTATAGATGCTCCTTGGTCTTGAACTAAACCTTGAATTTCGATCTGTTGTTGATTCAGAGTATCTACATTTGTTCTATCATCGAATATCATAAATAAACCACTATAGAGAGGTGTTGTGATACTATTTATAGTTGCTGTGATGTAAAACAAATTGACACCAGAATCGTATATTCTCCTTAAATCGTTAATTTTATTTTGAGTAATCCTAAATACAACCTGTCCTTTAGTTAGATCCAATTGGTCTGTTTGAGTAAACAATTTGAATTCAACTTGGTCTGTACTATTTTTAAATACTAATTTTATCTCACCATTATTTGTTAAATCCATGTATTGTGGTGGATTTACATATTCTACCACAGTTTCTGATCCGTTATTTGTTTGTTTTTGAGTAGTGTCTACTTCTTGTGCTAATACAAATTGTATTATTTGATCAAACGGTTGTATGACTATTCTTAATCTACCGATACCATAAAAACTTTTACTACCATATTGAACACTTTCTGTTTTTGCAAGTACATTGAATCTATCTGCAAAGACTATGTAGTTTACCGGATAAGGTTCCAATACGATCCTCGTTAATGATGTATCAGCAATTTGACTTATACCTGATTGATTATTATTGGCATTCATTAGTCCACCAGTGTTGCTACCTACAACACCTCCACCGGTTCCAAATTGATTATTCAAAAATGCGGATCCAACACCCGAGTTTCTGAAATCTCCAGTACCAGAAGGTCTACCTCTACTTAAACCGAATAAATTTTTGGATAAACCAGTTGAAAATAGACTACCACCAGCATTTCCATAAAGTCTTCCGTCTGAATAAGCTGTTCCATTCAGATTTCCAAATATACCAGCTCCTTCTGGAGATTTTATGTTATAGATTTTAGGTTTTGTAGCCCTAGCTAGGTTAATTTTAGTTAAATTCAGACTATACTTAGCCACCTCGTCTTGTAGCATACCATAGGAAGCTCTCCTTTGAATTGAAGAATCATCTACCTCATCTATAACATTCATTTCTACATCTATTATAGCAGTAGTAGTTGAGAATTTTATAATTGGTCTATATTCCACTCTTTCATTGAAATTTTCAGTAACGGTAATTTTGAAAGACTTCCCTCGTATATTTTGCTCAAAAAGAGTTATTGTATATTCAACATAATATTTCTTACCCAAAGTAAGTGAATTGACTAGAAACGTATTGAATTCTGCGAGGTTTCCATTGTAAGTTCCATAAATTTCGAAAAAGTCACCGTTGGTTGAATGTTGAATTCTCAATCCTAATTTTTGGAAATCTGGAGACTGTGGTAAGCTTACGGTAAATTTGGGTTCTAAAGTAAATGATGGAACTTTATTTACTGTCTTTTTAGAATTTATAAAATGGAAATCTAAGAATATTGGTGCAGTAATACTTAGCCCAATTCCATTAGTTAAATTGTAATTTACGGAATTTGGCTTTGCTGTCGTGCCCGTTCTTAATCCAGAAACATATGAAACTGCGGGAACATCTAACTGTATGTATTTGCCCCAAAGTTTTTCTTGAAATAATAAAGAAGGATTGGAATAGTTGATCAAATAACTTTGATCCATATTCGTTACATCGAAATAATAATTCGATAACTCATAAGTTTTTTTATTATTATAATCAAAGGTATAAGTTCTGAGATAAAAACCTATGTACTCCCCAAAAGTGTAATTTACTGGAAGGTGGATTTTAATTGTGTCATGTCTGATTGGAAATCCCTCAGCATAATTTTTTAACTGTAAAAAATTATATTGTGAAGTATTTACTAGTCCATATGTATTGTTTACCGCATCGATTTTAAATAATTGTTGAGACAAACTATTGTTTGTTGTACTAGCTGACCCTGATATGAAAGAATTATTTACAACATTATTTTTGTTGTTTGTTAATATCTGATAAGCATATCCGAGATTATTACTATCATCGTATATGTACTCTAATAAAATATTCTTATTTAACTTGACAAATTTGGAAATCCTCACCCTAAAAACAGATTTTCAATTATATATTAAAAAACACATCCTTTAAGATATGTTCTTTAAATTTCTTTGAATTTCTTTGATGATTTGTTCGTCTGATAGATTTGGATATCTTGATTTGATGGTCTTATAAAGGATCTCCTCTTCTTTTTGTAATTTTTGTATATCCTTGTTTATCGATTCAACTTTTCTGGCTAACTTATCTTCTTCACTTTCGATTTGAGTTAACTCCTCTACAATCATTTTTGTAACTCTTTCTAGTTCTTCTTTTGTAGCTTTCTTTTTTAGTTCTACATTTTGTATTTCTTCAAGTTTTTTTGCCTTTTTTTGTAGAAACTCAACAATACCTCTAACATCTTTTTCATAAAGAGTCAAAGAATCTATAGCTTTATTATACTTCTTTCTTATCTCAATTGCACTATTTATTAGATTTGGGTCAATCATTGGATTTTACAGTTTTTTTTCTAGTGGGTGCTTTTGGAGATTCAATTATCTCTTCTTGAGTATTTCGTTTGCCGTAAACTTTTAAAGATAATTGTTCTTTTATTCGGTTTTTCAATAATTCGGGTTTAAGAAGGATTTCATTTGTAAATTCCTCAGCCAAAAAATCAATAATACTTGTATTATATGAATCTTCCATCATTTCAATAAAGTCGATTCTTGGTATTTTATTATTTATGTCAAAACTGATACGAAAATCTGTATTCCTTTTTGCATTTCTGAACATTTGTATAATTGGATCCACTACATTTTGCATAAACGGTTCTGGTCTTGACACTGGTGCTTGTATATAATTATTAGTATTTGTTTTCGGTTGTGGATTGGCTTCCATTGGAAATTCCAAATTTTCTTCCTCTGATTCTTCCAATAGATTTTTGAAACTTTCTTTTTGCTTTTCTAAAGTTTCACTTCCCCCAAACATACTTCTAGCCTTAGCTAATAGTTCTCTTTTTTCTTCTTCCGGGTCATAAGGTAGTACAGCCGGTTCGTCAAATGTTGGTCTCATAGGATCTCCATAGTTTTTTAATACAGGCGGATTCTTTGGGTCGAACCGATCTTGTTCATTTTTGATGCTATCGGTAGGTATTTGTCTAATTTTTTCCGTAAAAGCAGAAACTAATCCCTCGTTAGCAAAAAAATTCCTTGGATCTATGTATTCATCGTACAATCTATTATCTAACAATTTATTTAACTTTATTTTCGACTTACCATCTAGAATAACTATATCTTCGAAGTGGTCAGTCACTTCAACTACTCTACCCGTACTTAGATCTGTAAATTTTTTGTATTTATACATCGATTTAAAAAAAATTTAAAAAGGTAGCGTTTTTGTACGCTACCTTTTATATTAAATCAATTAAGCAAAGTCTGAAAAAAAGTCATCTTCATCTGAAGCTACTTCTTTACTACCAGATGTTACCATACCATCTAGTTCAAAGTCATCGCTACTTGGTTTTGACTCTTTACTTGAACCAAATGAAGAAGAAGCTTTGCCAGTAAGAAATGCTGTGATTTCATTAATTTTCGATTGTTGCTCTTCGGAAAGTTTCTTTGGTGCAAATTCTTCGAGTTCGTGATCCCTTTTCATAAGGAAATCTTTAACGATTTGTTGTGCTTTAGAATCTACTTTACCATCAGCAACTGGTACATTTTTGAAAGCTTGTTTTTCTTCATTGTAAACCGAAATCGAGCTAACTTCAGGTTTGAACATTGAATTTTTGTAATCGGGATATGTTTCATCACCTGTAGAGATTTCTTTAACAAGTACTACAAAGTCCTTACCTTGTGCTAGGTCAAATACATTACAAGGAATTCCTGTGATTTCACCGTTTCTTTCAGCTTGAATTTTATCTTTGATAGTTTTTCCATATTGGAAAATCATAATCTTACCAACCAATTCAGGTTGTTGTTCGTCTTCCATAACTATTACATAAGAGTAGTACTTTTTGGAATATTTGAGTGCTTTAGATCTTTCTTGTAGAATTGCGTTCTTTGAATTCTGCATTGTGTAATAAAGATCGGTAAGGGGACACTTTTCATTGAAGTTCTTTGGAGAATCAAACCATCCAGAGAGTTCTTTTGCGTTTTTGATGTCCACGTAGTGTGTAATCTTTTCAATAGCAGATTGTCCAACTTTGCTTTCTTTTGTGAGGTTAGGTAGAAATCTGATAACAGACCTATAACCCTTCTTTTTGTCCTTAACTTTAGTAAGGTCTACTCTGTAAATCCCATCAGAATTTACTGCTTTTTTGTCGTTTAGGAAGTCCATTTTACTGTCCAAATTGCCTCCAAATAAATCATCGATTTCGTTTAAATTTGCCATAATTTTTATTAATTTTTTTTAATTATTCAAACCCACTCGGGCTTGATAATAATTATATGGCTGTGGGAAGTAAAGTTTACCACTTTTTTCTTATTTCGATTCTATTGTTAGAATATTTAGAATAAATTCCCCAAAATTTATTTAAGAGGGATATCAATCTTTTCACCATTGGTTTTTGAATAAACTATTTTATCAATGGTATTTATTTTAATATTAAAGTTTTCATTAATGAATGGATTAGCATTTCCCTTTTTGAAATAAGCAATTGTAATATGTGGTTTGTAATCTGGATAGGTACTTGTGTGTGGTAGATTTGAAGCTAACTCATTTAATTTTCTTAACTCCGCAGACTCTACATTCATTTTCAATACATCATAGTCCTTGTTATAGAAACAATCAATCCCCTTAGATTGAATATTAAAACTTGATTTGTCAATATCAGAGAACAAAGCTATTACCTGTTCATCATCAACGTTTGAATGTATACCGTATAAAATGGTTATGTGTGGTTCAGATTCAACACCATATCTTTCATTCTCTGGCTCATAAAGCAAATTTTTATCTATTTGACCAATAAACCTTTCCCAATTTGGGAAATTTACATAGAGCATCAAACAACCATACTCATACATACTACCCGATTTTGATTCGAGATATAACTCGAATTCGGAAAATGTTTTAATTATACTCATTTAGATTTGGTTCTTACTGGATGAACTGGTTCATTATGTTTCCAATACTGTTCAATTGATTCGATACCAGTATCAACAGGATTGCTAATGTAGTGAATATTAGCTCCTTGTTTATTCATATCAGAAATTCTGTCTCCGATATCTATGCCCTTAGTTAATTTCCTAAGCCTTTTTAGTTGATCTACCGTTGATTGTCTAGGTAAATTTTCGTTTACTTGATCAAAATACAAGAGATGTTTCATTATCGTCTGAAATTAACTTTCACTTTAGATTCATTGACAAAAGACTTTTTAGGTTGGTTCCTGTTTTCATGAATCTGAACCATTACTTTTTTACTCATCCTAACTTTAAAGTCATCTTCCCAAGGTATAAACACTGTATTATCCGCAATAACTTCTAATTTTATTTTACCCTTTGTACCCTCATCAAAAATATTTAATTTTTTGATGGGTATATTACATTTTCCATTTCTGTCAATATCACCTTCAAACATTAAAGTCCAATCATCAGATTCCAAAATAAGTCTGGCCTTAGTATCAATAAGTCTAGCTCCCTCAACCATTACATCACAAGTGAAATTCTCTGACTTGTCTTTGTAAAGTGGGTAAAAGTTCTCTACCTCTTCTTGAACTTTAGTATAATTATTCTTATTCTGATAAGAACTTAAAGAATCCTCAAATTCAATTTCCTCGGGTTCTTCCTCATCTATTACAAATTCTTCTGGTTGAACTGGTGGATCGAATGATGGTTCTGGTTTTACAGATTTTTCTTTTTTTTCTATTTCGTCAACTGTATTGACAAAAAATTCTTCTTTTTCTTCTTTTTCTTTTTCTTCAAGAAAAAAATCTTTAAAATCTTCTTTATTGAAAGAAGTTGATTTTGGAGAGAAATCACTCTCGAAAAATTTTGAAAAATTTACTATATCTTTATTTTCCATAATCTTATATATTATTTCTTTAAATCTATTTTTACACCAACTTTAAGTGCTTCTGTAAAGACTTTATCGATATGATTTGCTGTGACTTTTATTTTCGGATTTGGATCTATGACATCCTCATAATCCAATCCATTAACCCTACAAACAATTCTAATGAATTTTTTAGTCTTTTCCTCTCCAATTTCCTTTCTTGTGATATCCCATGGATTCCCCTTTACATAAGCAGTAGAACCACCACCCCTTCTTATTACTTCACCAACTTCTTGTATTATGGCAACTTCTTCCCATAACATATCCAGATTATCCCAAGTAAAATCAACATTTTCCCATTCTAAATAAACTTTAGTAACCATATAGGTATATATCTATAAATGCTTTTAAGCCTCCTGTGCTTAATATATAATCAGTCATGACTTATAGCTTAACGGGAAATACCGTTTCTTCAACATATGGTAGATTAGTACAAGTAATAAACAATAACGAATATTACGATGGGTTTGGCAACCCATTAAACATTGGTGTAGGTACACAGGGTCCAAGTGGCCCCCAAGGTTCCCAAGGGTTTGTAGTCCCTATGGTTCAACCATCAGCTTATTGGATATATCAAAGTGGTGGTGTTCTAAATGAAATAAGTTCATTTGTTGCTAACAATGATTTGTTAAGTGATGTCACTAGTGTAGAAATACAATATCTTGATATTTATGAAATAGATTATACAAATTGGTTCGAAGAACTAAAGTATTTCGTTGATACACAACAGCCTAGTTTTCTATATGTTTCTGAAGTTAATAATAAAAACACATACGGTTTATACAAAGTTTCGTCAGTTTCAGATACCGGTGACGGTTATGAATTAGGCGTTGATCCAATATCTTTTGGTGGTTCATTTGTAAACGGTGTAACTTATTCTATTAGTTGGTCTACAGTTGCACAAAAAGGAAATACTGGAAATCAAGGTGAAACTGGTCTACAGGGTAATACTGGCCCACAAGGAAATACTGGTGTCCAAGGTGAAACTGGTCCACAAGGAAATACTGGTCTTCAAGGTCCGCAAGGGCATCAAGGTTCGGTAGTAGCAATGGTGCAAACTATTGTACAATGGACTTATGGTGGATTGACACCATCAGGGGTTTCACAAAATGAATTTTATTCAAGTTTAGATTCATTTAGTGATAATACTGAATTCGATTTTTCATTTTATGACATCAATGATGTAGATTATCAAAGTTGGTTTCAGGAATTAAGTACATTTGTAAATAATGGTAATACAAGTTACCTACAAATTTTTGATTCATTAACTCAAAGTTTTACTGGTTTATATAAAATTACTGATGTTATAGCTGATGCAAACAGTTATAAAATTATAGTAGAGACTCCTTCAGTTGTATCAAACGGTACTTTCAGTTTGGGATTAGTTTACAATGTAACTTGGGTAGCTAATGGTTCAGTCGGTCCACAAGGGGAAACTGGATTACAAGGTCCGCAAGGTTTTCAAGGTGATACTGGTCCACAGGGTTTACAAGGCACACAAGGACTTCAAGGTGAAACTGGTCCGCAAGGACTTCAAGGTGAAACTGGACCACAAGGTTTTCAAGGATTTACTGGTCCGCAAGGACTTCAAGGCGAAACCGGTCCACAAGGAATCCAAGGTGAAACCGGCCTTCAAGGTTTTCAAGGATTTACTGGTCCGCAAGGACTTCAAGGTGAAACAGGACCACAAGGTTTTCAAGGTGAAACCGGTCCACAAGGACCCCAAGGTTTAACTGGACCACAGGGTTTTCAGGGATATACAGGTCCACAAGGGTTGACTGGTGAAACTGGTTCACAGGGATCGCAGGGTATTCAAGGGTCTACAGGTCCACAAGGGTTTCAGGGATCACAAGGTGCGGTTGTTACTATGGTTCAGACTATAGTGCAATGGAAATATAAGGGCGCTAATCCAGTTGGTAATAGCTCGAGTTATTTTGCATCATCTAATACATCATTTGATGGTAATACAGAATTCCAAATACACTTCAATGATATAAACAATAATGATTATCAATATTGGTTTCAAGATTTGGATACATTTGTGTCGAATGGTAACCCTAGTTATTTACAAATTTATAGCTCCATAACAGCAAGCAATGTTGGTCTTTACAGAATAGTAGATTTACAAAAAGGATCCAATGAATATTCTCTAATCGTATCCACGCCATCAATAGTTGCGAATGGCAGTTTCAATATCGATGAAATTTATAACATAACTTGGGTAGCTAATGGATCGGTCGGTTCACAAGGTAATACCGGTGTTCAGGGATTTCAAGGTTTCACTGGTCCACAAGGGTCTGAAGGTTTTCAAGGTTTCACTGGTCCACAAGGAAATACTGGTCAGCAAGGTTCGACTGGTTTTCAAGGTGAAACAGGTGCGCAAGGATCTACAGGTAGTCAAGGTTCAACCGGTTTCCAAGGTGAAACTGGTCCACAAGGAAATATTGGTTTCCAAGGGTCAACTGGTTTCCAAGGTGAAACTGGTCCCCAAGGTGTCGTAGTATCTTTGGTTCAGACTATTGTTCAATGGACTTATGATGGGTTAGTTGGTGGTCTGCTTTCTTCTGGTATGTTCGAGTCAACTGGTGGTTCGTTTTCAAACAACACACGATTCACATTCAATCAATTAGATGTTAATGGTGTTGATTATGGGAATTGGTTTGATCAGTTGAATACATTTGTACTCGCTGGAAATCCAAGTTATTTACAAATTTATGATTCATTAACATCTAGTAACACTGGATTATATAAGGTTACTAGTGTGGTACCAGGAACCACAACTTATTCCGTATTCGTTGATTCGCCAGCGATTGTATCCAACGGCAAGTTCACTAAAAATATTATTTATAATGTAACTTGGGTATCCAATGGTTCAGTAGGTGAAAGGGGTGAAACTGGTATACAAGGTGAAACAGGACCACAAGGTTTTGCTGGTATAGGTGGAACAGGTCCACAAGGACACACTGGTATACAAGGTGAAACAGGGCCACAGGGTTCAACAGGAAACCAAGGTGAAACAGGTCCACAGGGGACAATGGGTCCACAGGGATTAACCGGTGTTCAAGGTTTTACTGGACCACAAGGAGATACGGGTAATCAAGGTTTTACTGGTCCACAAGGTTTTACTGGTCTACAAGGTGAAACAGGTCCACAAGGTGCAACTGGAGCTTCATTAAATTATAGAGGAGATTGGACTACTACAAATGACTATTCACCAAATGATTATGTGACCTATAATGGACTTCTCTATGTAAATTATGCTTATCAATCCGCTGGAAATAATTCACCTGACCAAGTTACTGGTGCGTGGATTCAATTAACACTAATTGGAACTTCTGGATTTCAAGGTGAAACAGGACCACAAGGATTTACTGGTTTACAAGGTGAAACAGGACCACAAGGATTCGATGGTAACCAAGGTTTTACTGGTCCACAAGGACTTACTGGGTTACAAGGTTCAACTGGTCCACAAGGTGGTACTGGTGCTG
>Ga0114970_10000512_pt1 | contig 29200 bp, 28 predicted proteins | sample M_140205_XF_Meta_FD_87030 | JGI IMG/M metagenome (GOLD analysis project Ga0114970, IMG submission 87030) | Freshwater microbial communities from Lake Montjoie, Canada to study carbon cycling - M_140205_XF_MetaG | ecosystem: Environmental > Aquatic > Freshwater > Lake | place: Lake Montjoie...
CTTTCAATGCGCGTCTGCGAACGCATCCGCGCGATGTCTTCAGCCGGGAGGACGGATGAAGACCAGCGATTCTTTCAATGCGCGTCTGCGAACGCATCCGCGCGATGTCTTCAGCCGGGAGGATGGCTGAGTGCGTTCGCCGTTTTTCTGCGCCCTGCTGCTGACATCTGCGCTCGCCGGACCCGCCTCCGCCCAGACTGTGCGCCCGGTGCAGACCGCCGCAGCGGCACCGGATCACCAGATCGTGCTGCAGGCCGACAGCGTCGAGTATGACAATCCCAACCAGACTGTCTCCGCCGTCGGCCATGTCGAGATCACGGCCCAGGGCCGCATCCTGCTGGCGGACCGCGTCATCTACGACCAGAAGACCGACCGCGTCACGGCCACCGGCAATGTCAGCGTCACCGATGAACGCGGCAATGTCGCCTTCGCCACCTCGGTGGTGCTGAGCGACAGCATGCGCAATGGCGCCCTGACCGGCTTCGGCGCCCTGATCGGCAAGAGTGGCCGCCTGGCTGCTGCCAGTGCCGCCCGCAACGGCCAGGTGATCACCGCCCGCCGCGCCATCTACAGCCCCTGCCAGATCTGCAAGGAAGAAGGCCGCAAGACGCCGCTCTGGCAGGTCAAGGCGGAACGCGTGATCTATGACCAGGCGGCGCACAAGGTTCGTTTCCGCAATGCCAGCCTGGAAGCCTTCGGCGTGCCGGTGCTCTATTCGCCCTATCTGTCGGTGCCCGATCCCACGGTGCGCTATTCCACCGGCTTCCTGACGCCCGATATCGGCAACTCCACCAAGTTCGGCTATTTCACGCGCACGCCATTCTACATGGCGCTGTCGCCGTCGCGCGACCTCACGCTGTCGCCCATGATCTCCAGCCTGGGCGGCGAGCTGATCGAGGTGGAATACCGCCAGCGCTGGAACAATAGCGGCTTCTGGGTCCGGGGCAGTATCGCGCACAATGACGATGGCGGCCTGGGCGGCGCCGGCGCCGGACCACAATTCTACGACCACCTTTTCGGCTCGGGCCGCATCGCGCTGGGCGGCAACTGGCGCACCGGCTTCGATGTCCAGTTGACCAACAATGCCGGCTATATGCGGTTCTACGACATTTCCTTCCTGGACCGGCTAACCAGCAGCCTGTTCATCGAGAACATGACGGGCCGCAGCCGCCTGGCGCTGAGCGGCTATTTCTTCCAGGGCCTGCGTTCCACCGACATCACGGCGAACATCCCGCATGCGGCGCCGCTGCTGGAATACAGCTTCATCCCCCAGCGCAACGTGCTGGGCGGCCAGTTCCGCTTCGACCTGAACGGCGTGGGGCTGACGCGCGGCAGCGGCCTCAACCAGCAGCGCATCACTGGCGAGATGCGCTGGCGCCTGCCGCTGGTGCTGGGCGGCGGCCAGCTCTGGACCTTCGCCGCCAATGTGCGGGGCGACAGCTATCGCCTGGAAGCACCCGTCGCCACCGCGGTGCTGGCCAAGGGCGAAACCTATGTCAGCCGCGCCATTCCGCAATTGTCGCTGGACTGGCGCTGGCCCTTCATCGCCCAGGGCAAGGCCGGGCGTTCCTATATCGTCGAGCCCATCGTGCAGTTGATCGCGCAGCCTTATGGCGGCAATCCCGCCGCCCTGCGCAACGAGGACAGCACCGACTTCGAAATCAGCGACATGAACGTCTTCAGCTTCAACAGCCTGCCGGGCTTCGACCTGGTGGAAAGCGGCTATCGCGCCAATGTCGGGCTGAATGCCGAGGCGCTGTTCCCCGGCGGCTCGGTGCAGGCGCTGGTGGGACAGACCTTCCGCCTCAAGCCCGATCCGATCCTGGCGGGCTTCGCGGGCACGGGCGGCACCGCGTCCGACCTGGTGGGCCGCGTCAGCTTCAAATTCGCCGATTTCAGCCTCAATGACCGCATCGATTTCGACCGCCGCAACGGCTCGATCAACCGGCACGAGGTCTATGTGACCGGCACGCGCGGCCGTTCCTCGCTGCAGCTCAGCTATGCCCAGCTTCCCAGCGTGGCGACGCTGGGCCTGCCCCGGCGCGAAGAGGTCAACGGCCAGATCGACCTCAATCTCTGGCGCAACTGGCAGGTCTTCCTGGCGGCACGGCGCGACGTTCAGGCCGGCCAGTTCCTCGATGCCGAATATGGCCTGGGCTATGAGGATGAGTGCTTCGGCATTTCCATCGCCTACCGGCGCAAATACACCCAGGACGCCCTGCTGGGCCTGCCGCCCTCGACCTCGGTCATCATGCGACTCAGCTTCAAGACGGGCGAAGAGGCAGTCCGGCCCTTCAGCCTGTTCCCGCAGGACGTCTTTACCAACGCCCGTCCGTAACCGTCTGTTTTCGCCGGGGTTCCGCCCTGTCCGGGGCCGCCTTGATCGCGCGGCAAAATTGCTTATTCTAGCAACCGGTTAGGGGCGGAAGGCTGGCGGTCCTGCGAGACGCGCGCACCCCGATCCGTCCCATGTTGCTAATAAGCGAGCAGTAAACGGTAGCATGCGTCTGATCACCACCCTTTCCCTGGGCGTCGCCGCGCTGGCCTGTGCCGGTGCCCCGCTTTATGCCCAGCCCGCCGTGGCCCCCTTCGCGCCCGCACCCACCGTCTCCAATGCGGCCCCGCCCGCATCGCCAGCCCCTGCATCGGTTGCGCCAGTGGCCGCTGCACCCACATCCGCTGCGCCGCCGAATGCCGTGGCGTCCGTCGAGACCAAGCCCGCCGTCGCCGTCAACCGCATCGCCGCGACGGTGAACGACATCTCGATTTCCGATTACGAGCTGGAACAGCGCGTCGCCTTTGCGGCTGCCGTCGCCGGCTACAAGCCTTCCGCCGAAGACCTCAAGCGCATCCGTGCCGAAGTACTGGACCGCCTGGAAGAAGAAAAGATCCAGCTGCTGGAAGCCCGCCGCCGCAAGATCACCGTCAGCCCGGTCGAAGTGAACCAGCGCATCGACGAGTTTCTTAAAGATAACAACTCCACGATGGAGCAGTTGAAGACGGTGCTTGCCGCCGCCGGGGCCAGCATCGAAACGCTGCGCAACCAGCAGATCGCCTCCATCGCCTGGCAGAAGACGCTGCAGAGCGAGTTCCAGTCCGAAGTGGTGGTGACGCCGGCGCAGATCGACGACGCCATGCGCCGCGCCGCTGAAGGCGCCAACAAGCCGCATTATCGCGTTTCCGAGATTTTCCTGGCGGTGGACCGCCCGGAGGAAGACGCCAAGGTGAAGGCCGATATCGAGGATATCGAGAAGAAGATTCGCGCCGGCGGCCAGTTCCGCATCATGGCGCGCCAGTTCAGCCGCAATCCCTCCGCCACGGCGGGCGGCGATATCGGCTGGGTCTATGACGGCCAGCTGGATCCCGAACTCAACGCCGCGATCGCGACCCTGAAGCTGGGCGAACTGGGCCATCCGGTACGCGCGCGCGGCGGCTGGTACCTGCTGGGCCTGCAGGACCGCCAGGAGCCGCTGGGCACCAACGTCAATGTGGTGGAAGCCCCTGAGCCATCGGGCCCGCCGGGCACCCTGCCGCTGGCCCGCCTGCTGCTGCCGCTGCCGCCGAACACGCCCCAGGAAATGGTCGAAAACACCATGAAGGCGGCGATGCAGGTGCGCCAGGTCGCAGATTCCTGCGAAGCGCTGGAAAAGATTGCGCAGGACCCCATTCTCAAGGGCAGCGTCTTCATGAAGCTGGGCAATCCCCTGCTGACCGACCTGCATCCGGAATTGCAGAAGGCGCTGGCCCAGACCAAGGCGGGCGAAGCGGCCATGCCGGTGCAACTAGATGCGGGCGTCGAAATCTTCGTGCGTTGCGACAAGCGCGCGCCGCCACCGCGCACCGTCTTCAAGCTGCCGACGCGCCAGGAAGTCGAGAACCGCCTGTTCAACGAGCAGATCGCCGCGCTGGCACGGCGCTTCATGCGCGATCTCAAGCGCGATACCGCCATCGAGCGCGAGAGCGATAGCGCGGTTGTGGATGCCGCGCTGATCCGATGAGCAACGATCTCCCTCCGTTACGCGACGTAATCGCGAAGGGAGCGCCCGCCCAGCAGCCCGCGAAGCGGGCGTCAGCGTTAGGCGGCGCGACCACAAAAAACAACGGACGCGCGCGGTGACTGATCACCTACCACCACTGCGGGACGTCATCGCAAAGTTCGACCTGGCGGCGAAAAAGTCACTGGGTCAGAACTTCCTGCTCGACCTCAATCTCACCCGCAAGATTGCCCGTGCCGCCGGCGCGGACGAAGGCGGCACATTCTATGAGGTCGGGCCCGGTCCGGGCGGCCTCACCCGCGCCCTGCTGCTGGAAGGCGCGGCAAAAGTGGTGGCGGTGGAGCGCGACAGCCGCTGCCTGCCCGCGCTGGCCGAGATCGCGGCGGCGTTTCCGGGCAGGCTGGACGTGATTTCCGGCGATGCCATGAAGGTCGACGAAGCCGCGCTGTTTCCACAAGGTGCGCGCATCGCCGCCAACCTGCCCTACAATGTCGGCACGGCCCTTTTGATCGAATGGCTGAGAAACGAAACCTGGCCGCCCTTCTGGCAAAGCTGCACCCTGATGTTCCAGAAGGAAGTGGCCCAGCGCATCGTCGCCCGGCCCGGCACCGAGCATTTCGGGCGGCTGTCCGTGCTGGCAGGCTGGCGAGCGACGGCGAAGATTCTCTTCGACGTTTCACCGCAGGCCTTCGTGCCCCCGCCCAAGATCACCTCGTCGGTGGTGCGGCTGGAGCCGCGCGCCGAGCCGCTGGCGCCGTGCGACCTGCATAGCCTGGAGCGCGTCACCGCCGCCGCCTTCGGCCAGCGGCGCAAGATGCTGCGCCAGAGCCTGAAGGGCCTGGCCCCCGATGCCGAGGCGCGTATCGGCGCCGCCGGTCTCGATCCCACGGCACGGCCGGAAGATCTGCCCATCGCGGCCTTCGCGGCACTGGCAAGAGTCTTTGCTTAGCCGAAAATCTTGCGGATCAGGTCGGTGCTGCGTGCCGCCGGGTTGGTGCGGATCGCCTTTTCTTCCGACGCCTCATAATAGAACAGCCCATCCAGCGCCTTGCCGACGGTGAAGTCGGTAAGATCGAAGCCGCCCGCAAGCTGGCCCAACAGCGGATTCTGGGTGATGCGGCCCTGCACCGCCTGCCACGCCTTCAGCGCACCCGCGCCGCTCAGTGCCGAGCTGACGACGGGGCGGAATTCTCTGGTGAGCGCGCCCGACGTGGTGCGGCGGAAATACTGCGTCCCCGAATCCTGGGCCCCGGTGAGAATGCCCCGCGCATCGTCGAAGCTCATGCTGGTGACGGCATTGACGAAAATATTCAGCGCCCGGGGCGCCGCCTGCTCGGCGGCGCGGTTCATGCGCGTCGAAAGGTCATCGAGAAGGAAGCCAGCGCCGAAATTGCGCATCGGACCGGCGATGCGTTCCAGCGGACCCGGCAGGGGAATGCGAATGGCGGCATCGCCCAGATAGCCATCGTCCCGGCCGACCTGGCCGACCACCTTGCGGGTCGCAACCTTGAGCGCATCTTTCAGGCCCAATCCGATATCGGCCTGGCTCAGGCTGGCGCCGCTGCCGGTTGCGCCGGGACGCGCCGCACCCTGGCTAGTCAGCGCCCGCAGAAAATCATTCGCGGTTTGCGCCGAGGCGGCCATAGGCACCAGCGCCAGCGACCCACCGATGAAGAAGCGGTGATTGCGGATTGTGCGTCATGTGATCCCCCTGCCCATTGCGTACCGTATAGCACGCACGGAACTTTCGCGGGAGGGCATTTCAGATCAGGCGGGTGGCAAATTCCGAGATGCCGATCTGGCGGGTGCGCTTGAGGCGCTCGGCATTGAGGATGGCCTGGACATCGAACAGCGCCTTGTCGATGTCGGTATTGACGATGACATAGTCATATTCCGGCCAGTGGCTGATCTCGTCCGCAGCCTTGGCCATGCGGCCTGCGACCACCTCTTCGCTGTCCTGCGCACGGGTGCGCAGGCGTCGCTCCAACTCGTCATGACTGGGCGGCAGGATAAAGATGCTGACCAGATCGTCGCGCATCTTTTCTTTCAACTGCTGTGTGCCCTGCCAGTCGATGTCGAACAGCACGTCGCGGCCCGCGCCCAGCGCGTCAGTCACCAGATGCGCCGGCGTGCCATAGCGATTGCCGAAGACCTGGGCGTGTTCGAGAAACTTGCCGTCATTCACCCAGGCGGCGAATTCGTCATGGCCGATGAAATGATAATCCGTGCCATGCTCCTCGCCGGGGCGCATGGCGCGCGTGGTGGCGCTGACCGACAAGCGGATATTGCCGTCTGCCGCCAGCAGCCGCCGCGAGATCGTGGTCTTGCCCGCGCCGGACGGCGAGGACAGCACCAGCATCAATCCGCGCCGCTTGATCTCAAGATTCATGCAAAAGTCTTTTCGGTTGCATTATTCTTGGTCGCGCGGCCGGACGGAAAACCGGAAGTCCACTTTTCCTGGCCGCGCTCATTCGACATTTTGGCTCTGCTCGCGCAACTGGTCGATCACCGCCTTCAGCGCCAGCCCGATGCGGGTGAGAGCGATGTCGGCGGATTTGGAACACAGTGTGTTGGCCTCGCGGTTGAATTCCTGGGCCAGGAAATCGAGCTTGCGGCCGACCCCCCCCTTCTCGATATTGGGGCCATCCTTCAGCATGGCGCGCGCGTCCTGCACATGGGCGGCGAGCCGGTCCAGCTCCTCGCGCACATCGGCCCTTGCCGCCAGCAGCGCCACTTCCTGCGCCAGCCGCTCCTGCGGCACGGTTCCGCCCGCCAGCAATTCCTGTAGCTGCGCTTCCAGCCGCGTCTTCAAAGCGGCGGGCTGGGTGGCGGCCAGCGCCCCCGCTTCCTCCGTCAGGCGCGCAATGTCGTCCAGCTGCGCCGACAAGAGCGCAGACAGCTTGGCGCCTTCGTTGCAGCGTTCCTTGACTAGCGCATCGAAGGCGTTGGCCAGACTTTCCAGGATGGCGGCGTCGCGATGCGCCCGCACCGTCTCGTCCAGCGGCGCGGTATCATCGGCCACGATCACGCCTTTCAGCGCCAGCAGGCCATCGACACGGGCGGGTTCCAGCCCGGTCTCGGCGGCGACCTGCCGCGCAATGGCGACGGCACTGGCCAGCGCCGCAGCATCAATCTTCAGGCCGCGCTCACCGTCCTGCGGCTCCAGCGTCAGCGAGACCTGAAACGAACCACGGCTGAAACGGGCGGCGGCCAGCTTGCGCGCGGGCTGCTCGATGCCGTCCAGGCCTGGCGGCGTGCGCAGGCGCAGATCCAGGCCGCGGCCATTGACGCTCTTGACCTCCCAGCGCCAGGCAAGGCCCGCATGGCCACCGGCGCTTTCGGCAAATCCCGTCATGCTGGAAAGAGGCATACCCGACTCCGCGAAGCCGCAGAACTTAGCCCGGGCGCGCTTGATGTTGAAAGGGGGCTGCGATCAGCGCCGGAAGCGCGGCAACTGGCTGCCGATATCCTCGGTCGGCACGCGCGTCGGCGGGGCCGGGCGCCCCCGCTCCGACGCACGCAGGGCCAACACGTTGCGGCCATGCTCGGTCAGGGTGGAGGAGAAGACGCTGCGGCCATTGCCGGTGGCATCGGCGACGAAATACAGGTCGCTGGTCACCGGCGGATTCATCACCGCCAGCAGCGCATCCTTGCCCGGATTGGCGATGGGCCCGGGCGGCAGGCCATCGACCTGGTAGGTGTTATAGGGCGTGACGCCATCCAGCTCGCTCTGGCGGATGCCACGGCCCAGCGGATAACCCTTGGTCAGGCCATAGATGATGGTGGGATCAGATTGCAGCCGCATGCCCTGGCGCAGGCGATTGACGAAGACGGCGGCAACGCGGCGGCGCTCGTCGGCGTGCGCCGTTTCCTTCTCGACGATGGAGGCCAGCGTCACCGCCTGCTCCGGCGTGCCATAGGGCAGGTACTGGGCGCGATTGGGCCAGTTGTCGGCAATGAATTTGCGCTGCGCCGCCGCCATCTCGCGCAGCAATTCGCGGCGCGGCTTGCCACGGGTAAAGAGATAGGTTTCGGGCAGCAATGTGCCTTCCTGCGGCACCTGCCCGGGATCACCGGTCAGCAGGTTGCTGTCGCGCACCAGCTTCCAGATCATGTCCGAGGTCAGGCCCTCGGCCACGGTGACGCGATGCTGGATCGATTTGCCCTCGATCAGGATGGCGGCGATGTCGGCCATCGCGGCATGGGCGGGGATCGCGTATTCGCCGGCCTTGAGCTGGCCTGCCTGGCCGCGCAGGCGCAGTTCCAGCTCGAACAGCCGCCGCCACGAAAGCGTACCGGCCTCTTCCAGTTGCTGGGCGATGCGCGACAGGCTGCTGCCCTGCTCGATCAGCACCACCCTGTCTTCGGTGGAGGGGCCATAGGTCGTCCAGGACCAGGCGTACCAGCCCGCCGCGCCCCCAGCCATCACGGCCAGTGCGAGGAGAACCAGCAGGACGCGCTTCATGACGTCAGACCTTGGAGAGGATCAACGCGGCATTGGTGCCGCCAAAGCCGAAACTGTTCGACATCGCGACATTGATCTCGCGCGACTTGGCCACGTTGGGCACCAGGTCGATCGCGGTGGTGACGTCCGGATTGTCCAGGTTGATGGTGGCCGGCATGATGCTGTCGCGCATGGCCAGCAGGCAGAAGATCGCCTCCACCGAACCAGCGGCGCCCAGCAGATGGCCGATGGACGACTTGGTCGATGACATGGCGGCCGTGGCCGCCGCGTTGCCCAGGAACCGTTCCACCGCGCCCAGCTCGATGCCGTCGGCCATGGTCGAGGTACCGTGGGCATTCACATAATCGATTTCGCCCGGCGAGATACCGGCGCGCTTGGCGGCCATCACCATGGCGCGGTAGCCGCCATCGCCATCCTCGGTCGGGGCGGTGATATGATAGGCGTCGCCCGACAGGCCATAGCCGCGAACCTCGCCATAGATCTTCGCGCCGCGCGCGCGTGCGTGCTCATATTCTTCCAGCACCACCATGCCCGCGCCCTCGCCCATCACGAAGCCGTCGCGGTCCTTGTCATAGGGCCGCGATGCTTTTTCCGGATTGTCGTTGAAGGCGGTAGACAGGGCGCGGCAGGCATTGAAGCCGGCAATGCCCAGACGGCAGATGGCGCTTTCGGTGCCGCCCGCCACCATCACATCGGCATCGTCAAAAGCGATCAGCCGGGCCGCATCGCCGATGGCGTGGGCGCCGGTGGCGCAGGCGGTAACGACGGAATGGTTGGGGCCCTTGAAGCCATGCTCGATCGAGACATAGCCGGACACCAGATTGATCAGGCGGCCGGGAATGAAGAATGGCGACAGCTTGCGCGGCCCCTTTTCGGCGATGAGCAGCGCGGCCCGCTCGATACCGTCCAGCCCGCCAATGCCCGAACCGATCAGCACGCCCGTGCGGGTGCGCGCTTCTTCGGTGTTGGGCATCCAGCCGGAATCGCGCACCGCCTGGGTGGCGGCGGCGACGCCATAGATGATGAAATCATCCATGCGCCGCTGTTCCTTGGCATCAACCCAATCGTCGGGGTTGAAGGTGCCGTTCGACCCGTCGCCGCGCGGCACCTGGCAGGCATAGCGTGTGGCAAGGTCGTCGACCCGGAAGCGGGAAGCAGAGATCAGGCTGGCCGTGGGTTTGCCGGCCAGCAGCCCGGCCCAGCTTTCCTCAACGCCGCAAGCCAGCGGCGTGACAAGCCCAAGCCCGGTGACAACGACCCTGCGCATCACGGCGCCGGAATCAGGCCGCGTTGGCTTTGTCGATGTACTTGACGGCGTCGCCGACGGTCACGATCGACTCGGCCGCGTCATCGGGAATTTCGATGCCGAATTCTTCTTCAAACGCCATCACGAGCTCGACGGTGTCGAGGCTGTCGGCGCCCAGATCTTCGATGAAGGACGCGGTGTCGGTGACCTTCTCGGCATCTACATTGAGATGTTCGACGACAATCTTCTTCACGCGGTCAGCGGTATCGCTCATGGACTGTAAGCCTCTCTTAGTTTTGCCCGCCGCCCAGAGCGGGTGGCGTCTCACAATAACGGGTTTCAGGGGTGGAAACGTCGCGTGAGGCGCGCTTGGTAACACAATCGGCGCGCCGCCGCCAAATTCAGGGTTAAGTTATTGAAATAACAGGGTAATGACCCATCAGATCATCGCCATTCCGCCATTGACCTGCAGGGTTTCGCCGGTGACATAGGCTGCTTCGTCCGACGCCAGATAGACCGCCGCAGCGGCAATTTCCGCCGCCGACCCCATCCGTCCGGCCGGGATCTTGGTGGAGATCATCTCCTTCTGCTGGTCGGTCAGCACTTCGGTCATCGCCGTCTGGATGAAGCCCGGGGCGATGCAGTTGACCGTGATGTTGCGGGAGGCGACCTCGGCGGCAAGGCTCTTGCTCATGCCCACCAGTCCCGCCTTGGCGGCGGCATAGTTGCCCTGGCCGGGATTGCCGGTCTCGCCCACGATGGATGTGATCTGGATGATGCGGCCCCAGCGCTTCTTCATCATGCCGCGCAGCACGGCGCGCGACAGGCGGAAGCAGGCGGTGAGGTTGACGGCGATGACGGCGTCCCACTCCTCGTCCTTCATGCGCATGAAGAGGTTGTCCTTGGTGATGCCGGCATTGTTCACCAGGATGTCGATGGGCGCGCCCGCCGCTGCTTCCGCCGCCTTGGGCAAGGCCTCGATGGAGGCGATGTCGGAGAGGTTGGCGATGACGGTGAAGGCGCGCGAACCCAGTTCAGCCTTCACGGCGTCGAGCGCATCTTGGCGCGTACCGGACAGCACCACCGTCGCGCCTTGCGCGTGCAGCGCGCGGGCGATGGCGCCGCCGATGCCGCCGGACGCGCCCGTTACCAAAGCCACTTTTCCTGTGAGATTAAACATTCGGCTTCCTTCCCTCATGCTTCGACAAGCTCAGCATGAGGTTTTATACGCTCCTCACCCTGAGCTTGTCGAAGGGTGAGGTTACAAACTTTTCGCGAAGGCTTCGAGGTCGGCAGGCGCATCCAGCGTGATGCTCTGCAGCTCCTTATCAATGCGCTTGACCATGCCGGTCAGCACCTTGCCGCCGCCGAACTCGACCGTGGTGTCGATGCCCAGGCCGCGCAATTCAAGGATGGATTCGCGCCACCTGACCCTGCCGGTCACTTGCTCCACAAGAAGACGGCGCACCGTGTCCGGTTCACTGATCGGGCCAGCGGTGACATTGGCGACCACCGGCACAAGCAGCGGACGGATGGTCACGGCGGCCAGCGCCTCGGCCATGCGGTCGGCGGCGGGCTGCATCAGCGGGCAATGGAAGGGTGCGGACACCGCCAGCGGGATGGCGCGCTTGATGCCTTTGGCCTTGGCGATGTCAGGGGCGCGGGCGATGGCGTCGGCGCTGCCGGAAATCACCACCTGGCCCGGCGCATTGTCATTGGCGACGACGCAGGTGCCGCCGGCGGCAGCGGCTTCGCGCGCGACCTCTTCGGCCTGTTCGATCTCGGCGCCGATCAGGGCAATCATGCCACCCTCGCCCACCGGCACGGCGGACTGCATCGCCTGGCCACGAATTTTCAGCAGCCGCGCCGTGTCGGCCAACGTGAAGGCCCCGGCGGCGCAGAGCGCCGAATATTCGCCCAGCGAATGACCGGCCACCAGCTTGGCGTGGCGCGCGATGTCGAGGCCCATCTCCTTTTCCAGCACCCGCACCACGGCGATAGACGCGGCCATGATGGCGGGCTGGGCGTTTTCGGTCAGGACCAGATCGCTCTCGGGCCCTTCCCACATCAGGCGGGACAGCGTCTGCGACAGCGCATCATCGACTTCGGCGAAGACCTCGCGCGCCGACGTGAACGCCTCGGCGAGCACCTTGCCCATGCCGACCGCCTGGGAACCCTGACCGGGAAAGAGAAAAGCGCGATTCATGTTGGGGGCAGACAAATCAAGCAGGCCTCATGGAGTCAAGCGAGACAGCAACTCGCCAAAGTGTATTGCGAATTCACTTGCCCGCGATCAGTGCCGCCACGGCACGACGCGAGGCGCGCTGCAGCCGCGAGCCCCAGATGTAGCGGCAGAAAAGCGCAAAGACGATCACGCCCGCCACCCAGCCCATCCAGGGATGACCGGTGGCGAGGCCGGTGTAATAGGCGGCGGCCCAGGTCGCACCCAATCAGAAGCCGATAGGCGCGCAGAGGATCGCCAGCGCCAGCGCGATGACGAAGAGATCGGCGATTTCTGTCCCCACGGCGGTGAGCCACAGGTCAAGCTTGCGCCAGCGCCTGCCAAGCTGCGCCGCACGGACCTGTTCCTCGATATCCTCGACCTTCAGGACAGCCTCGTTACTTCTTGGGCGGGTTCACCAGCACAACCTGGCTGATGATCTTGCCGCCGCGAATGACCCAGATGTCGGTGCCCGCCACTTCCTTGGCCGTGCCGGGAAACTGCGCCCACTTCATCACCACCACGTCGCTGCCCTTGAACTCGTAGCTGACCTTCATGCTCTTCACCGCCGGATTGCTTTCCTTGCTGGTGAGCACGCTGAAGAATTTTCGGATATTGGCCTTGCCGTCGAAGACGTTGGTGCCGACGACATCCTTCTCGCCCTTGACGATGCCCGCCGGCGCCACCAGCACGGCATTGTCGGCATAGTCGGCCATCACGCCATTGAGATCACCCGCCTTGATGGTCTTCTCGTGACGATCAAGCACCGTCTGGATGCTGTCCTGGGCGAAGACGGGCGTCGCGGCCAGCGACAGGACGATGGCGGCGGTCATGAGGTTACGCATGGTATTCTCCCTTGGGCGTTATTTTGTCGGATGATTGCCGGTTTCGCGGCGCTTCTCAAGCTACCGGCTTGGTGAAAAAGGCTCGCCCGATCAGGACGACGGAAATCGCGGCCAGCGTCTCCATCCCGGCCAGCAGCAACAGCCCCAGCGTGTAGTTGCCGGTCGCGGCATAGAGGCGGCCCATCAGGTCCGGCCCGAAAAAGCCGCCCAGATTGGCGAAGCTGTTGAGCAGCGCCAGACCGCCTGCCGCCGCCATGCCGCGCAGGATAGCCGTGGGCAGGGTCCAGAACACCGCCAGCGCCGAATAGATCCCCATCGAGGCGATGCAGAAGCTGGCCACCACCAGCACCGGGCCCTGGAACAGCGCCGCGCCCACCAGCCCCGCCGCCGCCACCAGCGCCGAGGCGGCGACATGGAAAACGCGCTCGCCGCGCCGGTCGCTGGACGCGCCCACCAACACCATCGCGCCCATCGCCAGCAGATAGGGCAGCGCCACCAGGAAGCCGGTCTGCAGGTGGCTGAAGCCCATGCTGCTGATCATCTGCGGCATCCACAGGCCCAGGCCGTAAAGCCCGATCACGATGGAAAAATCCGGGATGATGAGAATCCAGATGCGCTTGTCCTTGAGCAATTCCCAGAAGCCGTGGATCTCGCCTTTGGGCTCCGCCGCCAGCCGTGTCAGCACCGCGTCTTTCTCAACTGCCGTCAGCCAGTTCGCCGTGGCGGGCCGGTCGGGCAGCAGCCAGAGCACCGCGATGCCCAGCATCACCGACGGTATGCCTTCCAGGATCAGCAGCCATTGCCAGCCCGACAGGCCGAACCCGCGCACATCCAGCAGCCATCCCGACAGGGGCGCGCCGATCACCGATGCCAGCGGCACCGCCGCCAGGAACAGCGCGATGAAACGGCCGCGCGTCGCCTGCGGGAACCAGTAGGTCATGTAGAGGATCATGCCGGGATAGAGCCCGGCTTCCGCAGCGCCCAGCAGGAAGCGCACGACATAAAAAGAGGTTGGCCCGGTGACGAAGGCGGTGGCCATGGAAAGCAGGCCCCAGGTCACCATGATGCGGCACATCCAGACCCGCGCGCCGACCTTGTCCAGCACCAGGTTGGACGGCACCTCGAACAGGAAATAGCCCCAGAAGAAGATGCCAGCGCCGAAGCCATAGACCTGCGGCGTGAAGCCGGCGATGTCCGCTCCCATCGTCAGGCGGGCAAAGCTGATGTTGGTGCGGTCCAGATAGCTGACCACATACATCAGCATCATCACCGGGATCAGCCGCCAGGCAGCCTTCCGCAGTATCTCGTCCGACCTGTCCACGATCCCCGCCCCTTTTGGCCGCGACCCTAGATGAAAAGCCGCCCGGAACCAGTCCCCGCCCTTGATTTCACTTGGCTTTCCCGAAAAAGCGGACTTTTCCTTGCTTCTCCAAGGGCTTTTGCCTATATCTCACCCCTCAAGACGGCTGCGGTTGTCGGACGCCCCCACTTTTCCAACCGGAAGATGGGGGAATGCGCATTGGGCGCGGGTCCGGCGAGCCAAAGCGGGTATCGGGTGTCCACCCCTTCCTGTCTCCGCAACCTAGGATAAGGACTGGACATGGCTCTCTATGAGCATCTCCTGATCGCGCGCCAGGATATCAGCGCGCAACAGGTGGACGCACTCGCGACCCACCTCAAAACCATCGTCGAAGGCCAGGACGGCAAGGTCGAGAAGCAGGAATATTGGGGCCTGCGCGGCCTCGCCTATCGCATCAAGAAGAACCGCAAGGGGCATTACGTGCTCCTGAACATCAACGCCCCGTCCAAGGCCGTGGTCGAGCTGGAACGCCAGCTCAAGATCAACGAAGACGTGCTGCGCTACATCACCGTCAAGGTCGATGCGTTCGACGTCTCGTCGAGCAAGAATCGCCGTGACGACAAGCCCGAAGGCGAAACCACCACCGAGGAGACCGTCTGATGAGCTTTTCCGGCAATCGTGAAGGCGGTTTCGGCGGCGGCCGCGAAGGCGGACGCGGCGGTGACCGCGAAGGCGGCGGACGCGGTGGTGACCGAGGTGGTGACGGCGCGCGCCGTCCCTTCTTCCGCCGCAAGAAGACCTGCCCCTTCTCCGGCGATAGCGCGCCGAAGATCGACTACAAGGACGTGAAGCTGCTGCAGCGCTTCATCTCCGAACGCGGCAAGATCGTTCCGGCCCGCATCACTGCGGTTTCCAACAAGAAGCAACGCATCCTGGCGAACGCGATCAAGCGCGCGCGCTTCATGGCGCTGCTGCCTTACGTCGTGAAGTGAGGGGCTGACCATGCAAGTCATTCTGTTGGAACGGGTCGAAAAGCTCGGCCAGATGGGCGATGAAGTGAAGGTGAAGGACGGCTTCGCCCGCAACTTCCTGCTGCCCAAGAAGAAGGCCCTGCGCGCCACCAAGGCGAACCGGGAATACTTCCTGGGCCAGAAGGCCCAGCTCGAGGCCCGCAATCTCGCGGCCAAGGGCGAAGCCGAGAAGATCGCCAAGAAGCTGGACGGCCAGAAGTTCACGATCATCCGCCAGGCGGGTGATCGTGGCCAGCTCTACGGCTCTGTCACCCCGCGCGATGTCGCGGACGTGATGGAAAAGGGCGGCTTCAAGGTCGACCGTCATCAGGTCTCGATCAGCGTGGCGATCAAGTCGATCGGCCTTGTCACCCTCCCGGTTGTTCTGCACCCGGAAGTGAAGGTGAACATCGTCATCAACGTCGCCCGCAGCGAGGACGAAGCCGAGCGCCAGGCGCGCGGCGAGGACGTCCTGGCCGAGAAGACCGACGCCGAGGAGGCCAAGATCGCCGCCGAGGACCTGTTCGAGGAAGGCGCGGCCCCGGCCGGCGCCGAGGAAGAAGTGAGCGAAGAGGCCTAGGCCTTTCTGCCATCGCAAGGACAAAGGCCCGGTCGCGAGACCGGGCCTTTTTCTTTTACGGTGCAAACATCCAGCGCAGGATGCCCGGCAGCAGCCAGCCGCCATGCGCATCGGAATGGGCGCCGTCGCCCCATTCGAACCTCACATCATAGCGCGGCCCGTTCTTGCGCGCGGCATCGGTGCTGGCAGCCGCCGTGGCATTGGCCCAGTTCAGCGCCGACAGCATGGACTGGTTGGCGAGGAACCAGTTGCCATGCTCGTTGTTGAGGTCGTTGGCGCCGTCCTGCAGGAAGATCCGCATCTTGCGGATCGGGCTTTTGCGGATCAGGCCGGGATAGGTATCGCCACCGGGAATGAAGGGCGTCGTCATGGTCGCCGGGCGATAGCCGATGGACGTATAGCTGCCGATGAAGCTGATGACGTTGCCGAAGGCTTCCGGCCTGTGCCACGCCACGGTGAAGGCGCAGATCGCCCCCGACGAGGTGCCGCCGATGGCGCGCTTTGCCGGATCGCTGCTGAAGGCATAGCGTTTCGCCACTTCCGGCAGCAATTCCTCGATCAGCATGCGCGCATAGGTGTCGCTCAGCGCGTCATACTCGTTGGCGCGGTTGTTGGGGTTGCCGGTGCCCAGATTTTCGGGATAGCGGTCGGCGTCGCGCTGGCCCGGCGTGATGAAGACGCCGAGCGTGGCCGGGATTTCCTTCTTGGCGATCAGATTGTCCAGCACCACGTTGATGCGCAGCGGCTGGCTGATCGGCAGCGCGCGTTGCGCGTCCTGCCACACCAGCAGGTTGGGCGGGCGGGCGCGGTCGTAACCGGCCGGCACATAGATCCAGTAGCGGCGCACCGTGTTGCCGGGAATGATCTTGCTCTTGAACTCGATGGGGCCAATCAGCTCGCCCTTCTTCACATCCGGTTGCGGGATGGAATCGATGGTGGACGGATACTCGCCCGGGCGGCGCGGTTCGGCGGCCTGCGCCGCGCCAATGATGACCGCGCAGATGAACGCGGCTACGATCCAGTGTTTCATGTGTTTCCCCCTGTTATGATTGTTCGCGAGTGTGGGGGAAATCGCGCCGGCTCACAACGCCCGCAAAGTTACCGCGCCCGGCGGCGCGATAATTTCTCGGCCAGGATCTTGTCGACCCGGCGGCCATCCAGGTCCATCACCTCGAAGCGCCAGCCTTGGGCGTCGAAATGCTCGCCCACTTCCGGCAGCCGCCCGAAGCCCTGCACCACGAAACCCGCCGCCGTGTGGGAATGATTGTCGTCCGGCAGGTTCAGGCCGGTGAGTTCGGCCAGCTCGTCCAGCGGCATCCAGCCCGCGATCAGCAGCGAGCCGTCCTCGCGCCGCACAAAGGCAGGCTCCGGCGCGTCATGCTCGTCGGCAAACTCGCCCACGATGGAACCGAGAATATCGGCGGTGGTGACCATGCCGCGGAAATGGCCATACTCGTCATGCACCAGCCCGACATGGATGGGCGAGTCGCGCAGGGCGATGATGACGTCGCGGGCATCGGCGCTGTCCGGGATCACTGGCGCCTGGCGCACGAAGGTGCGCACATCGGGTATGCCGCCCTTGAGATAGGCGTCGAGCAACTGCTTGGCCTGCACCACGCCCACCACCTGGTCGAGATCGCGGTCATAGACCGGCAGGCGCGAATGCGAACTGTCCAGCAGCGCGGCGCGGATCGCCGCGTCATCGTCATGCAGGTTGATGGCATCGACATCGTGGCGCGGCGTCATCACCACCTTGACGCTGCGGTCGCCCAGCCGCATCACGCCCGCGATCATTTCCTTTTCGCCCGGCTCCAGCACGCCGGAGCTTTCGGCCTCCGCCACCAGGGCGCGGATTTCCTCTTCCGTGACACTTCCTTCAACGGCTTCCTTCTGGCCCAGCAGCGCCAGCACCAGCCGCCCCGACATGTCGAGCAGCCACACCATCGGCGACGTGACCTTCGCCACCACCGTCATGGCGGGGGCGACGCGCACCGCCACGGCTTCGGGATCGCGCAGCGCGATCTGCTTGGGCACCAGCTCACCGATAATCAGCGACGCATAGGTGATCAGCACCACCACGATGCCGACACCGGCCGGCTCGGCATAGTCGACGCTGAGGCCCTGCGCCGTCAGCCAGTGACCCAGCCGCTGACCCAGCGTGGCGCCGGAAAAGGCGCCCGACAGGATGCCGACCAGGGTGATGCCGATCTGCACGGCGGAGAGAAAGCGGCCCGGCTCGGCAGCCAGCGCCAGGGCGCGGCGCGAACCGACCACGTCGCGCTCCGCCATCGTCTTCAGGCGGCTGATGCGCGAGGAGACGATGGCCATTTCGGACAGGGCAAGAAGGCCGTTGACGACGATCAGAAAAACAACCGCCGACAATTCGAGGAACAGCATGGCTTTGCGGGAAAATCCTTGGTGATTCCCAGCTTAGCAGGGATTGGGCGAAGGGCCTATACGCTCACCCGGCGCCGTACTGCTGGGAAAATTGCGCCCGCGTCAGCCCACCGGGCGGGTCACCAAAGAAGACGGTGACGGATTTCAGCTGGCCCTTCTCGAAGGCGTGGCACTCGGCATTGCGGAAGGTGGCGGTGGGGTGCACCGGATTGCCGGTCTCCATGTTAGCGCAATACACAACCACCACCTTGTCGCCATCCTGGGCGATGGCTTCGATGCCGAAGCGGCGATGGTTGGTGTTGTTGGGCCAGCAGCGGCGGAAATAGGCGTCACGGTCGATGGCGTCATCGAACGGGCTGGTGAAGGTGAAACCGTCCGCCATCGTCCGATCGATCACGCTGCGGTCACCGGTTTCATAGGCGCGAAAATAATCGCGCACCAACTGCGTCAGGTCATCTGGCATTTTCGATCAAGTCCCACTTGTTGCCATACAGGTCTTCAAACACCGCCACGGTGCCATAGGCTTCGATGCGCGGCTCCTCCATGAAGACAACGCCCTTCGCCCGCATCGCCGCATGGTCTGCCGCAAAATCGGCGCTATGCAGGAAAAGGAAGACGCGCCCACCGCCCTGCCTGCCAATCATCTCGGCCTGTGCGCCGACAGTCTGCGCCAGCAGCAGCGCCATGCCGCCACCCCCATTTCCAGAATCAGGCGGTGTCACCGTCACTCAACGCTTTCCAGCGCCCAGATCCGTGTCCGCCGTGAGAACAAAGCCCAACCTGCCGGTGAACCAGGCAATCGCCTCGTCATAATCGCGAACCAGATAGGTGAGCGCGCCAAGCCGCATCAGGCCTCCAGCGTCCTGGCGAGTTTGTCCATCAGGAAATTGGTGCCATGCTCGCGGGACCCGGCATCGTCATAGCCATCGAGATAATCGCCATATTCCGTCAGCACGAATTTGGTGCCGCTGCCTTCGGGCCGCAGCTCGATGCAGGCCTGGCTGACCGAGATTTTCCGGTCATCCAGGTGCATGGTGTAGCTGTAGATGATGCGTTCATTCTCCACGATGTCGAGATAAACACAGTCGAAGCTGGAGACGACGCCGCTCTGCTTGAAACGGCCCGATTCCTGCTCCCGGCCGCCGACGCGGAAGTCGAAGCTGTGGCCGAGCGGCTCCCAGGCATCGCCGCCGCCGAACCAGAGCTTCTTCTTGTTCTCGTCGGCGAAGGCGGCAAAGACACGCGCGGGCGAGGCTTTCCACTGCCGCGTGATGGTGAAGCTGGCATGGGTGACGCAGCGAACAGTCATGGCGTTTCCTCTGTGGCAGAATCCAGGAAGGCGCCCAGGCGGTCGAGCCGGGCCTCCCACAGGCGGCGGCGGTCCGATACCCACTGCTCGGCCAGCGACAGCGCCGCCGGCTCGATCCGGCAGGTGCGGACGCGGCCCTTCTTTTCGCTGGCGACCAGCCCGCTCTCTTCCAGCACCTTCAGGTGCAGCATCACGGCAGGCAGCGACATGGGCAGGGGCGCCGCCAGCTCGCTCACCGTGGCGGAACCGCTGGCCAGGCGCTCGACAATGGCGCGGCGGGTGGGATCGCCCAGGGCAGTAAAAGCGCGGTCCAGCGAATGGTTCATCATGTACTTAAGTATCAACGCGCCGCCGTAATTGTCAAGCAACCCCTTAAGTATTTTCTGCTCCCCTCAAAATGCAGGGCTTGGTCCATTATTTAATTGTGCGGGCGCGGTATAACCCCCGCGCTCGTCACGGGAGGCTTCCCATGTCCGTCCATCACCAGATCCGCCGCGTCACCGTTCCGGAGATTCGGGCCCATAAGGGCCGCGAACCCGTGGTGTGCCTCACCTGCTATCACGCGCACACCGCCCGCCTGCTCGACAGCCATGTCGATCTCATGCTGGTCGGTGACAGCCTGGGCATGGTGATGCATGGGCTGGAGAACACGCTGGGCGTCACGCTCGATATGATGATCACTCACGGCAAGGCCGTGATGCGCGGCTCCGAGCGCGCCCTGGTCGTGGTCGACATGCCCTTCGGTTCCTACGAGGAATCGCCCGAGATCGCCTTTCGCAACGCCGCCCGCGTCATCCAGGAAACCGGCTGCACCGCCGTGAAACTGGAAGGCGGCACCCGCATGGCGCAAACCGTGAAATACCTCACCCAGCGCGGCATTCCCGTGATGGGCCATATCGGCCTGACGCCGCAGGGCATCAACGTGGCCGGCGGCTTCAAGACCGTGGGCCGCACCCAGGAAGAATGGCCGCAGATCGAAGCCGATGCGCAGGCGCTGGCCGAGGCGGGCGCCTTCGCCATCGTGCTGGAAGGCATGGCCGAGCCGCTGGCCGCCAAGATCACGCGGGACATCGCCATCCCCACCATCGGCATCGGCGCCAGCGCGACCTGCGACGGCCAGGTCCTGGTGATGGAAGACATGCTGGGCCTCAGCCCCAATCCGCCCAAGTTCGTGCGCGAATATGCCAGCCTGGGCCCCGCCATCGAGACGGCGGTGAAGGCCTATGCGGCGGATGTCCGGTCCCGGGCCTTTCCGGGGGTGGAAAATGTCTACCCCATGAAAAAAGCCCAATAAAAGCCGTCAACTAACCCCTATCCTGCCTGCCGTGCACATTGCGCGAAAGGCGTGCGCGGGCTAAGGAAACCGGCCCGTCGGCCTAGGGTCATAGACCGGCTCCGGGCGTCAGAAGGATATGGACGTTGAGTGACATCTTCCGCGAGGTTGAAGAGGACGTTCGCCGCGAACGCCTCGAGAAGTTCTGGAAGCGCTATGGCGTGTGGCTGATCGCGCTGGCCGTGCTGCTGCTGGCCGGCGTCGGCGGCTGGCAGCTCTGGCAGCGCCAGCAGGCCGCCGAGCGCATGCGCATGAGCGATGCCTTCGCCGCCGCACAGCGCATTTCCGATCCGCGCAGTGCCGCCACCGCTTTCGCCGAACTCGCCAAGACCTCCAAGGGCGGCTATGTGCAGGTCGCCAAGATGGCGCAGGCCGGTGCGCTGTTCGCATCCGGCCAGCTAAAGCCCGCCGTCGACACCTACAAGGATGTCGGCCAGACCGACAGCGGCGAGATCGGCAAGGCCGCGCGCCTGCGCGCCGCCTGGATCATCGCGTCCACCGCCCCGCGCAAGGAACTGGAAGACCTGCTCGCCCCGCTCAACCAGGATGGCAGCGTCTGGCAGACCCTGGCGCGCGAGATCCTCGCCTTCTCCGATTTCCGCGCGTCCCGCATCAAGCAGGCTGCCGACGGCTATCGCGCCTTGGTGGAAGACGAACGTTCGCCGCAGGCGCTGCGCGCCCGCGCCCGCGCCATGGCCGCGTTCCTCGACAATGGCGCCGGTACCGATGTCGGCACCGTGCCCGCAACGCCCGACGTAGCGGCGCTGCCTGCCGCCATACCGGCTCCGGCGGCCGCGCAATGACACGTTCGCTTTATCCCCGCGCCGCACTGCTGGCCGCGACGCTGCTGCTCGCCGGTTGCGGCAGCTATTGGGACGAGTTTAGCGATCTGTTTTCCAAGACCAATGTCTCCACCCTGCGCGGCATGCGCGTCTCGCTGGCGGGCCTGGACGAAACCCTGCGCCCCGATCCGGGTTTGGCGGCCACTCCGGTGCTGCTGCCCGCGCCGTTCCGCAATCCCGACTGGCAGCAGCCGGGCGGCTATGCCTCCAACGCCCTGTATCACCTGGAAGCGCCGGGGCCGCTGCGCCGCGCCTGGGCGCGCCAGGCCGGCAAGGGCAACGACGCGAACAGCGTCGTCACCGCCAGCCCGGTGGTGGCGGCAGGCCGCGTCTATGCGCTGGATTCGGAAGCCCATGTCTGGGTGATCCGCACCGCCGATGGCCGTCCGCTGTGGGACAAGCGCCTGGCGCCCAAGGACGGCACCGACATGCCGACCCTGTGGGGCCTGCTGGGCAAGGCCAACACCGTCAATCCGTCCGCAGGCATGGGCGGCGGCATCGCCTTCAATGACGGCAAGCTCTACGTCACCACCGGCTTCGGCACGCTGTTCTGCCTGGACGCCGCCAGTGGGCGCCAATTGTGGCGCCGCGAGTTCGGCGTTCCCATCGTCAACGCGCCGGCGATCAGTGGTGGCCGCATCTATCTTTCCACCAACGACAATCGTTTCTTCGCCCTGGCCGAGGTCGATGGCCGCTCCCTGTGGGAGAACCAGGCGATCACCGAACCCGCCAACCTGCTCTCCAGCACCAGCGCGGCTGTGACCGGCGAAGTCGTGGTGGCGCCCTTCACCTCGGGCGAACTCAACGCCTATCGCGTGCAGAACGGCCAGCCCGCCTGGAACGAAGTGCTGTCGCGCTCCGGCGCGGTGACGCAATTGTCCGAGATCGACGCCATTGCCGGGCGGCCGGTGATCGACCGTGACATGGTCTTTGCCATCAGCCAGTCGGGCGTCCTGGCCGGTCTCAACCTTTCCACCGGCGACCGCATCTGGAGCAAGGAAATCGGCGGCATCCAGACCCCGTGGGTGGCCGGCGAGTATGTCTATGTCGTGGACAATGCCTCGCAGTTGATCTGCCTCACCCGCAAGGAAGGCAAGGTGCGCTGGTTTCACCAGATGCCGCAGTACGGCAATCCCGAGAAGAAGCGCTATCCCATCATCTGGTCGGGGCCGGTGCTGGTCTCGAACAAGCTCATCCTGGTCTCGAATGACGGCTATGCCCAGGCGCTGTCACCCTATGACGGCAGGCTCCTGGCCCGCATGGACCTGCCCGCCGGCAGCAACGTGGCGCCGGTGGTGGCCGACGGCACGCTCTACATCTACACCAGCGACGCGGAAATCGTCGCGCTGCGTTAGCGGCCGCCCATGTTCACCCTCGCCATCGTCGGACGCCCCAATGTCGGCAAGTCGCGGCTGGTCAACCGGCTGGCGGGACGCCATGCCGCCATCGTGCATGACACGCCGGGTGTCACCCGCGACTGGCAGGCAATGGATGTGGAGTTTGACGGCCTCGCCTTCCGCCTGATCGACACCGCCGGTTTCGAAGAGGCCGCGCCCGGTACGCTGACCCAGCGCATGACCGAGCAGACCATCGCCGCCATCGCCGAAGCCGATGCCCTGCTCTTCATCATCGACGCGCGCGATGGCGTCACTGCCGGCGACGAGATCATCGCCCAGACCCTGCGCCGTTCGGGCAAGCCCGTGATCTTCGCCGCCAACAAATGCGAAGGCCGTACTTCGCTCGAAGATGTCTACAGCCTGGGCTTTGGCGATCCGATCCGGCTCTCTGCCGAGCATGCCATCGGCATGGGCGAACTGTCCGAGGCGCTGGAAGAACACATCCCCCGCGCGGCCCCGCCGACCGAAGACGAACTGGCGGCGGAAGCGGACGAGGAAATCGGCTTCACGGAAGAAGACGAAACCTATGACTGGCGCGACAAGCCCTTGCGGCTGGCCCTGGTCGGACGGCCCAATGTCGGCAAATCCAGCCTGTTCAACTTGCTGCTGGGCCAGGAACGCTCGCTCACCGGCCCGGAAGCGGGGCTGACGCGCGACTCCATCACCGCACCCTGGGCCCTGGAAGGCCGCGAAGTGCTGCTCCACGACACGGCGGGCCTGCGCAAGAAGGCGCGGGTGGCGGGCGAAGTGCTGGAGGAAATGAGCGTCGCCTCCACCCTTTCGGCCATCCGCTTCGCCGACTGCGTCATCGTCATGATCGACGCCACCCAGCCCTTCGAGAAGCAGGATCTGCAGATTGCCGACCTGATCGCACGCGAAGGCCGCGCCATCGTCTTCGCCATGAACAAGTGGGACCTGGTGACGGACAAGGCCGGCGCCATCTCGCGCTTTTCCGAGAAGCGTGACCGCCTGCTGCCGCAGGTCGTCGGGGCGCCGCTGGTGGCGGTCTCCGCCAAGACCGGCGACGGCATCGCACGGCTGCAGGAGGCCATCATCGCGGCCGACGCGGCGTGGAACAAGCGCATCGGCACCAGCACCCTCAACCGCTTCCTGGAAGAAGCGCTGCAGCGTCACGCCACGCCCGCCGTTTCAGGCCGCCGCGTGCGCATCCGCTACATGACCCAGGCCAAGGCGCGTCCGCCCAGCTTCCTGCTGTTCGGCAACCAGCTCGACCACCTGCCCGAAGCCTATCTGCGCTACCTGCAGAACGGGTTGCGCGAGACCTTCGAACTCAAGGGCACGCCGCTGCGCTTCATGGTGCGCAACACCAAGAACCCCTACGCTCCGAAGTGACAAAGCCCGCATCTTGCGATGCGGGCCTGCCATTGCGAAAAAGCGTTATGCTTACAGGGCGACGCGGGCACCAAGGCTGAAGTGCTGCTCAGTGCCGTCATCAACACCCAGGCGCGCGCCATAGCTGGCCCACCACTTGATCAGGCCGGTGCCGGTCAGGGTCAGTGACGGTTCGATGGAGGCCTGGCCCAGCCCCGGCAGCGCCACGGTCTGCGTGCCCATCGCGTTGGCAGCGCTGAGCAGTCTGAAAGTGGCGGGACCGGAATTGTAGGTTTCCTCGGTGTTGTAGGTGATCTTGAAGATGCCGCTGATCAGGTCGGTGAGGGCCAGCGAAGATTCGCCGCCGAAGAAGCCGGAAACGCCATCGCTGCTGATGCCGGGCATCACGACATTGCCGCCGGAAGCATTGGCCTCGGTATAGCCATCCAGATCGACATTCAGCCAGCGGAAACCCGCCACCGGCCCGAGACGGATGCTGCCAGCATCGAGCATATAGGCCGCCTCGCCCACCAGCGCGAAGCCGGTGCCGTCGGTGCTGCCCTGGCCGGTCAGGCCATAAGCGCCAGGGCGATCGATACTGCGGAAATCCTGCGCGCTGTAGGTGCCGCTGAGATTGGCGGAGAACCCGGCAAGCTCGAAAGCGCCATAGAGCGAAGCCTGCACCGCCGAATGGCTGGCATGGTAGCCGCCCGTGGCGCTGGAATGACCGGCCTGGTAGCCCAGCGCCGCACCCAGCAGGAAGCCCGGCGCCACTTCCGCATCGAGGCCGAACGATGCACCGCCGATCTTGGCAGAGGTGGTCATGCTGGATTCATCGCGGGTCATGAAGTTGGCGCCGCCCCAGAAGTACAGGTCGAGGCCCGCCAGCTGCGCCGGACGGATATCCGACACGTTGTGGCGCATGTTGCCCAGATGCTGTGCCAGGCCGCTCGAAACCGACAGGTCGTGCGCCGCCATCTGGGTCATTGCCAGCACAGTCGGACCGCTGGTGATCATGGAATTGAGATACTGCGAATCCACATAGGTCGGCAGGGTGATCCGGTACATCAGCACCATGGCGTCGCTGTTGATGGGCTGGCCGCACGCCACGCCGCCAGTGTTGCAGGTGGAGGAGAGGAAGTCGTTGTCATTGCCGACCAGCAGGAAATAATCCTGCGGCGCGCTTTCTTCCAGCACCGGCACCAGCGCCATGCCTTCCCATTTTTCGGTGATGGTGGTGGGATTGACGGCATTGGCCGAACCGGCGACGCCATTGTTCAGGTTGATGCCAAACTTGGCGAGCTGGGTGGTGTTCAGCAGGTTGACGAGTTCGACCTGTTGCACCGGGGTGATGGACGACACCAGGTTGCCGGCGGGCGAGATCGGTGTATAGCCGGTTTCAAAAGCGGTGCCTGCGATGTTGGTGGCGCCGGCGATGTCCACCAGCAGCACGCTCTTGAACACCGGCGACGTGTTCGCCTGGCCCAGGCCGCTGCCGTCGCGCGCCAGCACCAGGAACTGGGTGTCGTTCAGGGCCAGGATCTCCGACTGCGCGGCGGTGCGGTCGGCGGCTCCGCCGGTGCCAGCCAAATTGTAGATTGGCAGCTGCAGCACATAGTCGCCGACCGGTGTGGCCGGGGCCTTGGTGCCGGAGATGTCATAGATCATCAGGCGCGTGTTGGTGCGGGTCGCTTGCTGCGTGCCGTTGGTATCCTGGTAAGTGGCGCTTTGCAGCAGTGTCACCAGCTTCTTCTGGTCCGGTGTCACCGCCATGCCTTCGATGCCCTGGTTAAAGCGGCGGCCCACCGTGGCGTCGGCCAGCGTGGTATAGGACAGCGTGGTGTCCGCCGTGCTGGCGGCGTTGGTGCGCGGCACCAGTGCCGTCGGCGGCTGCACCACGCCCTTCAGGTTGCCGCTCTTGTCGAAGTAATAGACGTTGGCGCCATATTCATCACCGACATAGAAGCTGCCGTCATTAAGAAAGCGCAGTGCTTCGGCATCCAGGCTGATCTTGCCGGCCGCAGCGCCGATCTTGGAGCCCGGCAGCGTGTAGCCGCCCTGCGTGACGAAGGAATTGGCGCCCGGCAGTTGCGGATCAAGGCCGGTGGTGACGTTGCCGTTGAAGTCCTTGAGGAAGAAGCCGCCCTTCTGGGTCAACTGCAGCACATTGGCGTTGGCTTCGATGGCGGTGGTGCCGGTATAGGGCGTAAAGCTCATGTCAAAGCTGTTCACGCGGCCGGCATAGTCACTGAAGGTGACGGCGCCGACGGAATTGGGGCCACGGTCGGGCAGAGAATAGAGCACGCCGGTGTAGCTGCCGGTCGCGGTCCTGCGCCAGCTACCGGGCAGGACGTCCAGGCCCGAATAGGCGCCAAACGTGTCGCCGGCGAAATCCTTGGTGGTGGTAGCGGACAGGCGGTTGACGCCCTGCAGGCCCTGGTTGACGAAGGTCTGGCCGCCCAGGCTGGTGGAAACCGATCCCGCCGTCGTGATGGTGTTGGGCCGCAGGATCTGGATCGGCGCGGCAAGCGCGCCCGTCGCCAGGAACGCGCCAAGGGCGCAGCCGGAAGCCAGAAGGGATTTCAGGATCGAACGCGGCGTCATCAAATTCCCCCGATGAAATGACTGCCCCGGCAAAGTCCGGCGCAGTCGCGGGGAATTAAGGAAATTTTTGTGACGTTCGCATGTGCGGAATGTTGCATTCCCATAAATGCTGGGGATGATCCGGTCGGCCGCCCGGATCGTGACCATGGGCGCATGATATTGTCGGGCAGGCATCGTCCATGAGTTCACCGCAGCAGCTTCGCGCGCAGGCAGCCGAGCATCTTGCCGCCCGCCGCTTCGCCGAGGCAGAAGCCGCCTTGGGCGCGTTGCTGGCGCGCGCGCCGGACGATGCCGACGCCCATCTGCAGCATGGCACCGCCCTGGACATGCTGGGTCGTGGGCCAGAGGCCATCGCTGCCTATCGCCGCGCTATCGCCTGCAATCCCGGCCATGCCGCCGCGCTGTTCCAGCTTGCGACGCTGTTGCGCCGCCTGTCGCCGGGCCCCGAAGCACTGTTGGCCTATGATCGCTGTGCCGCGCTGGCGCCCGGCGAGCCGCAGGTCTTTGTGCAGCGGGCCGGCTACCGGTTCGAAAGCGGTGACCCGGATGGCGCACTGGCGGATTACGACACTGCCTTGCGGCTGATCGGTCAGGCGGCGGCGGCGGGGCGGCGCGACCCGCGCCTCTCCCTGCCCGAGATTCTCTTCAACCGCGCCGTCACGCTGGAAAACCTGGCGCGCGAGGTCGAGGCGCTGGCCGACTATGACCATGTCCTGAAGCTGATGCCCGGCGCCGCCAATGCCTGGACCAATCGCGGCAACCTGTTGCGCAAGCAGGCGCGGCTGGAGGAAGCCGAAGCCAGCTTTCGCCGGGCCCTGGCGCTGGAGCCAAATCACATCCTGGCCCGCATCAATCGCGGCGTGACGCTGTCCATGCTGGGCCGCTATCCGGAAGCCGCCGCCGATTTCCAGCGCCTGATCGAACTCGAACCCGACAATCCGCATGCGCTGGGCGGATTGCTGTCGGTGGCGCTGCCGCGCTGCGACTGGGACATGCTGGCCCGCATCCTGCCGCGCCTGACGGCGGAGCTGGCGGCGGGCCGGGCGCTGGCCGCACCCTTCCACCTGACGCTGGCGCTTGACGATCCCAAATTGCTGCAGGCTGGAACGGCCGGCTTCCGGCGCACCTGGATGCCGCCGTCGCGGCTGCGCCCGGCTCTGGCCGCCGGCAGCGGACGCATCCGCCTTGCCTATCTCTCGGCAGACTTTCACGGCCACGCCACGGCCTTCCTGATGGCTGACCTGCTGGAGCGCCATGATCGCGCCCGCTTCGAAGTGATCGCCATCTCCTATGGCGCCGACAATAGCGGCGCGATGCGGGAGCGATTGCGCCGTGGCGTCGATCATTTCATCGATGTGCAGACCCTGTCCGACGCGCAGGTTGCCGAAACCATGCGCAACATGGGCGTGGATATCGCCATCGACCTCAAGGGCTATACCCAGTGGTCGCGCAGCGAGATCCTGGCGCATGGCGCCGCCCCGGTGCAGGTGAGCTGGCTGGGCTATCCCGGCACGCTGGCGGCGGATTTCTGCGACTATGTCATCGCCGACAGGCACGTGCTGCCGCATGACGAGCAACCCTTCTGGGACGAAAAGATCGTGCACCTGCCCGACTGCTACCAGGTCAACGATCCGCAGCGCGCGCACGCGCCGCCGCCCGCGCGCGCCGAGGCGGGGCTGCCCGATAACGGCTTTGTCTTTGGCTGCTTCAACAATCACACCAAGATCGGGCCGGAACCCTTCGGCATCTGGATGCGCCTGCTGGCCGCCGTGCCGGGCAGCGTGCTGTGGCTGCTGGATGACAGCGCCAGCGATCTGCTGCGCCGCCATGCCACCGCCCACGGCATCGATCCCGCACGGCTGGTTTTCGCCCCCAAGGTGGATGTGACGCTGCATCTGCGGCGGCTGGCTTGCGCCGATGTGATGCTGGATACGCTGCCCTATGGCATGCACACCACCGCCAGCGACGCGCTGTGGATGGGGGTGCCGGTCATTACCCGTCGCGGCAATGCGTTTGCGGGCCGTGTCGCGGCCAGCCTGCTGACGGCGCTGGAATGCCCAGAGCTGATCACGCAAACGGCGGACGCGTATTAAGCGCTGGCGCTGGCACTGGCCCGCGATCCGGCGCGGCTGGCGGCGCTGAAGGCCAAGCTGGCGGGCAAACGCCTGACCGCACCGCTGTTCGATGCGCCGCGCTTCTGCCGCCATCTCGAGCAGGCCTATGTCACCATGATGGAGATGGCGCGGGCGGGCGAAGCGCCGCGCGCCTTCAGCGTTGCGGCTGATAGCTGACGGTCTGGCCGTTGAGATCGCAGGAGGGGGACA
>Ga0114970_10000513_pt1 | contig 29198 bp, 31 predicted proteins | sample M_140205_XF_Meta_FD_87030 | JGI IMG/M metagenome (GOLD analysis project Ga0114970, IMG submission 87030) | Freshwater microbial communities from Lake Montjoie, Canada to study carbon cycling - M_140205_XF_MetaG | ecosystem: Environmental > Aquatic > Freshwater > Lake | place: Lake Montjoie...
CTGAAGGCGGCGTCATACTGCGCAGGGCGCACTCGGTTCTCAGTAGGTTCTATCCTTCGGTTCATGGGACACGGTTCCTAGTTCAGGTTGGTTTTCGTGTCCGCCTTTTCGGCACAAGCTCAGATCTGCGTCATGAGGAACACGCCGCCCGCGCTGGCATCGAACGTTCCCGCCAGCGTCCCGCCCGCGCCATTACCGTTGAGTGTGTAATGCGTGGCATCCGCTCCGCTGAGATTGAGGTAATAGGTGGCCGTCACTGTGCCATCGCTGGCCGTGAACGTGCAGACATAACGGTTCTGCCCGGCCTGCTTCACATACAGCCGCCCCGCCGCCCACAACGCGGGCGGGCCGCTGTCCGGCGGCACGGTGGCGATGGTTAGATCGTCTCCCACCGCGAAGCTGCCGCCGTAAAAATTGCCGCCATAGATCGTGCTGTTCCAGCCCACCTGCACCGTGGCCGTCGTCGGCGTGGCCGTGCTGCCCACCAGGGTCAGCCAGCCGCCGCTGGTGGCGTAACGGTCCGTGCGATGCCCGCTGCTGTCCTCCCATCCGCCGCTGAAGGGCAGTTGCGAGCCGTTCACCCACAGCGCGGGCCCGGCAAACAGTGGCGTGCTGCGGTTCGGATCACTGGCCTGCACGTCATAGCCAGTGGCAAGACTGAACCCGCCTGCGAGGCTCAGAGTACCGGCTCCGCCGCCATTGATGCTCACATTCACGCTACCAGCGCTGGTGGCATAGCTTCGCCTCGACCCGCTGATCACTAGCGTGAGGGACGCTCCCTGCGTATCGCTGCCGCCATAGGTATCTGTGACCGTCCCGCTGCTGTCCACCGTGCCGCCCTGCCAGTTCACCAGCGTTTGATTAATCCAGAGCTGGCCGGGCTGGAAGCTCGGCCCATAGCGTTGCTCGAAGGTGAGGTTGCCATAGTTGTCCGAATAGAAACTGCCCACATAGTAATCCCAGCCGCTCATGCCTTGGTTCAGCGTCCCGGCGCTGTACCCCGACCAGACGCTGGCATAACCGCCCTCGGCACTTTGATAACTATCGCTCGAGCCGGAGGACGTCGTGTTGCCGCTACTGTCGTAGCTAGCCCAGTCGCTGCCGCCCGTGCCTGTGTAAGTGGTGCCGAACAACGTCAGGGTGCCGCCGCCGGGGCGTGACGTGGAGCCGTTCACATACAGGCTGCCGTTGACCCGGTAGCCACTCTCCGCGCCGCTGATGACCCCGCTGGCATCAATGGTAAACGTGCCGCCCGGGCCGTTGTAAGTTTCGATGGTGCTGCCCACCACCTGTCCGTTCCCATCCAGCGTATAGGTCGTGCTGCTGCTGCGCGTGGTGTATACGTTGCCACTTGGTGAGGTGTAGCTGCTGCTGTCCGTGCTGGTGCCGTTCAAATACCAACTGCCATTGCGGTAGTAGCCGGTTTCAGAACCGCTGAGCGTCCCGTCTGCGGCCACCGTGAAACTGCCATTGCCGCCGCTGTAAGTCTCGATCGTGGTGGCCACCACTTGCCCGTTCGAATCCAGCCCATAGGTCGTTGCAATCGACGACGAGTACACATGGCCGTTGGGCAAGGTCAGGTTGGAAGCGTTGGCCATGCTGCTGTTCACATACCAGTTGCCATTGACGATAAAGCCGCTTTCCGAGCCGCTGATAACGCCATTGGCGTCAACGTTAAAGCTGCCACTGCCGCCGCTGTAGGTGGTGACGCTGGAACTGTTCATCACCCGGTTTTGAACGTCTGCCGTGTACGCCACGGTGACGGTCCCCGTGTTGTAGTATCTGCCATTGAACGACAGCCCAACGCCAAAGCTGCTGGACGCCGTCGTGCTCAAATGCCAGTTGCCGTTTTCCACCCAGCCGCTCTCTGAACCACTGACGACGCCGTTGACATCCACGGTGAAACTGCCGCCGTCGCCGCTGTAGGTGGTCACGCTGGAAGCGTTCATCACCCGGTTCTGCACATCGGGCGAGTACGTCGTCGTGGTGGTGGCCGTGGTGTAGTTCCGGCCGTTGAATGTCAGCGCAATGCCCACGCTGCCGGTTGAAACGTAGCTCAAATACCAGGAACCATCCGCCACGAAGCCGGACTCCGAACCGCTGATGACACCAATGGCATCAATGGTGAAGCTGCCTTGGCTGCCGCTGTAGGTTTGCACCGTGCTGCTCACCACCGCACCGCTGCCATCCTTCGAGTAGGTTGTCTCGCTGACATAGGACGTGTAGTGTCGATCGTAGGTCCACAGGTCGGCCGAAGTGGAATAAGAGCTGTTCACATACCAGTTGTCATTGACCACATAACCAAACTCCGATCCCGTGATGTCGCCATTGGCCGCCACTGTGAAGCTGCCGCCAGGCCCGCTGAACGTCGTCGCGGTGGATGAGTTCAACTGCCCGTTCGGCAGGTCCACGGTGTACGTAGTCGTCGCGGTGGCCGTGGTATAACTTCTACCGTTGAACGAGAGCGACACCGAGGTGCTGCCGCTCTGCACCAGATCACCGTAGTTGCCGTTTTGCAGATACCCATTGAGGCCGTTACCACTCACCGTGGCCAGAGCGGACGACCCGATCAGACCCGTCACTGTCAGCGTGCCGGAGCCGCCGCCGGTTGCCTGATAGGTGGCCTGCTGGTAGGTGCCGTCCTCGCTGGTGGCGTAGTCTGTGCCGCCATTCCCATCATCCATCACGCAACTGTAGGTGGTGCCCTAGATGGTGAGGGTGGAGCCAAACTGTGGCGCGGGATTGGCGTAGGTGATCGATGGCGCGGCCAGGAGCAGGACCGAGGCAAAAAGCGCGGCAACAACAAGGAAGTGTGGACATGATTTCATAAAACACAGAACTCTCCGCAAATCCCCTGCACAAAGTCGATGCTGGAAGGGTAAGACGTTTGTCAGCACGGTGGCGTTCTTGTCAGCGCTGTCAGAAGCTCGTCAGAAACACCGTCCCATCCCCGCCATGGATGCCATGCAGGCCGTGCCCGCACACCATCTGCGCAGACCAACCCGCGTATTTTGTTTATTTATTGAACAAGCCCGTTTTTGCGGCCGGTCTGTCCATGGGAATGATCGGCATTGTGTGTAGTTGAGAGGCCTGCTGGCGGGGATAGTTGATGGTCCCATGCCACAGCCGCTCACATGGGATTCATCACTGGCGTATGACACGCCAGGTCTCACGTGGGATGCCGTGGTTTCTCACACTCCACCCACCACTACCATGCCTGACGACAACCGCATCTCTGCTGAAGTCACAGCCGCCAACAAGACGGCCATCATGACCAAGCTCACCGAAATCAAAGCCCTGCTGCCCTTCCTGCTTAACCTGACCAAGGATGAGCGCATCCAGCTCCCCAAACTCGGCAGCGCCTCGCTGGCCTTCGACGAGCAGTGTGCCAGCTACATGGCCACCGCTCCCAACCTCATCCCGCCCTTCGTCGATGCCGCCGAAGTCACCAAGGACCGCAACCTGCGCATCGTGCTGGCCGATGTGCTGCGCGAGGTCAGCAAGCTGGCCGAAGCCCTCGACGACACGCTCATGCAAGTGGGCAGCGAAATCTGGATGGCGGACCTCTCCTTCTATCAAACAGTGCGCCAAGCCGCCAAACGCAGCGTGTTCGGTGCCGACGCCATCTACGACGAGCTCAAAGAGCGCTTCCCCGGCGTTTCGGGCGACCCTGAAACTGATCCGACCCCGCCGCCAACCCCTCCAACCCCCTAATTCCCGATCTGGCCGCCGGACTTTCGCAGCAATTCACTCGATCTGAGAGAGTTAAGTAGCCGCGAGGGGGGACCCCTAGGGGTGGTCATCACCACCCCCAGAGGTGGTCCATCGGAGCCCTTGGGGTGGTCAACGCCACCCCTCGGGCAGGTGAGCCGGAGCCCCAAGGCTCCGACGAGCCACCCCCCAGGCATCGGCTCGGCACCTCTTGGGCTTCGACCCACCACCCCGGCAGCTACGGCGAGATACCTCTCCAGCCTCGACGCACCACCTCAAAGGCTTCGGCGAGAGAGCCTCAGAGCTTCGATTCACCACCCCTGAAGCAGCGACCCGCCACCCCGTCAGCTACAACGCGATACCTCAGCACCTGCGGCATCGAAGCCCCACAGCATCGGCACACCACCCTTCAGGCTCCGGCTAACCACCTGCCCGCAGTGCTTCGCGTAGCGATGCAGGCGGGCCGCCAACCACCGCCAACCATCGTCATCAATCGTCAACTCTCTCCCCCTTTGCCATGTTCGACCCCACTCTCCCCGCCAACGGCGCACCGCTCGTCTCTGCCGAGATGCGCAGCCAACTCAGCGGCCTCAAAGATTTGATCGACGCCATCCCTGCCGGTCCGCCCGGCCAAAACGGCAGCGATGGGACGAGCGTGACTGGCGCAGTCATGGATGGCGTGAACACGCTGAATCCCGGTGATGCGGCGCAGGCCAGCGTGAGCTGGGATGGGGCGAATGTGCGCTTCACGTTTGGCATTCCACGCGGTCAGGATGGCGCAAGCGCCACGCCCATCACCAGCTTCATCGTCGATGGTGTGAACACATTGAACCCCGGTGATCCTGCGACGGTGCAGACGAGCTTTGATGGCGCGAGTGTGCGGTTCACGTTTGGCATTCCGCGCGGGAATGACGGCACGAATGGCAGCAACGGCAGCGATGGCGGGCAAGGGCCACCGTTCACGAACTTCATCGTCGATGGCGTGAACATGCTGAACCCGAATGATCCTGCCTCCGTGCAAACAACCTTCGATGGCAATGCCGTGCGGATGATCTTCAATCTGCCGCGTGGCTTTACTGGTAACGACGGAGGCATGGGTGCGCAAGGCGGACCCGGACCGCAGGGGCCGCCATTTGCGAATGCCGTGGTGGACAGCGTTACCACGCTTAATCCCGGCGACAATGCGACGGTGCAGACCAGCTTCGACGGCAGCAACGTGCGCTTTCAGTTTGGCATCCCACGCGGCTTCCCTGGCAACGACGGCGGCATGGGCGCTCAAGGCCAGCCGGGCGAAGTAACAAACGCCCAGCTCAGCAGCGCGATCAGCGGCACGAGCAACAACAGCAATGCGGTGAGCATGCTGGACACGCCGTTTGCAAACGATCCACCCACGCTCGCCGACCTGGAACTCATGCGGGCGAAGTTGAATGAGCTGATCAATGCGTTGCGGAGGTAGAAAATCCCTCAACCTCACGGCGGTGGCAGCGGCACGTCATTCAACCAAGCGAGGGGGCGTGGGCAGGCACGGGCGCGGTATTCAGCGTGCGGCGTTGCTGCTGCTCAATCAAAACGCATCGTGGTCATTTCCGGATGACCTAGCTGCGGTTGTCCGTCAGCTTTAGAAATCCACATCTTCGCGCAATCCCGTGGCCGTGATGCCACTGCGGACGATGCAACGCTTCAAGACCGAACCGCTGGCCACACGCCCGCCCGGCCAAACAATGGTGTCCTCAAGCTGCGCACCTGATTCGATCACCGCACCGGCACCAATGACATTGATGCCACGCAACACGGCCCCGGCTTCGATCTGTGCCGCAGGATCAATGGCCGGGCCATACATGCCGTTCAATGCGGAGTGCGCGGATAGATAAGCCGTGCGACTGCCCAAATCCCACCAACTGCCGTCGTCGATCACCACCGCACCGATCTTGGCACCTTCGCGGATCATGTTGAGGAAAATCGGAATGACGGATTCAACCTTGCCAGGCGTGATCCAGTCGTGAATGGCAGGATCACAGGCGTAAATGCCGGTAAAGAGATATTTCCCTTCGTCACCGGTGCCGAGTTTGTTGCGGATGTCGGTCACGCGAGCACGCCGAGGGTCAAACGCGATGTGCAGCGATGGCCCATGGCTGCGCAGCACCAGCGTCACGAGATTGCCGTTTTCACGATGCTCCATGAGCAGCGGCTTGAGCGGCAGGTCGGTCAAAATATCGCCGTTATAGACGAGAAAGGGTTCGTTCCCGAGAAGATCGCGCACGTTGGCGATGCCACCCGCTGTTTCGAGGCGCACGGGGCTTTCGTTGCGGAATTGAATCGGCGTGCCCTGATAACTTTGCTCCGGAAAAGCCTGTACATATGCCATGGGAAGATGATGCGTGTTCACCACGAAACGCTGAACGCCTGCTGAGCGAAGATGATCGAAAGCATAGGTGATCAACGGCCGGTGAAACACGGGCACGAGCGGCTTCGGAAGCTGTTCCGTCAGTGGCCGAAGCCGTTCACCCATTCCTGCGCCCAATACAAATGCCTGTTTCACGCGCGGCATTTACGCGGACGCGATGACGGCGCAAATGGAAGTTCGTCGCAGCGGCTAGGCTTGGCGTTTCTTTCGCAGCCAGGTGACCAGCAGCACGATGAGCACCACCGAGACCACGGCTGGCAAGGTGTAGCCACCTCCGCTCGCAGCCTCGCACATTGGGCACATGGGGTCTCCACCGGTCACCGCTTGAACAGATTCCGCCGTGATCAGCGGTGGAGCCTTCGTCCGTGGTGTGAAGGTTTTCAAATCCAGCACATAGCTGTTCTCACCGGGAAAGAGGATTTGATAACGCTCCACCTTCTTGCCGAGCGCCGTGTTGTGATACAACACGCTCAGCGTTCCGGTTGGCAGCGCTTTGATCGAATAACCCGTCGTTCCGTCAGGTATCTTGCCCTTCCAAGTGCCCGTGAGCATGACCGGATCCTCTGGCTGCTTGAGCGGAACATTCTCCATGGTGGTGAAATCCCACGTGAAGTCAGGCTTCACCTCCACCACGGGATCGAGCACGACCTCCAGCACACGTTTGATGTACTCACGTGCCTTGTCCTTCAGCTTTTCCTTTTGCTCCGGTGCGGTGACGCCCAGATCGGCATTGGTGAGATAGGGGGCCACGTTTGGATCGGGCTCAAAGCTGCGCGGATCGATCTCGATCTGGAGCATCCAGTCCCCGTTTTGCTCAAAGTTTGCCCGCACCGCCACGTCCGGCAGCGGATGGGCCATACCCGTCACTGCCAGTAGCAGAAACAGGCCTAAATGAAGGAAAAGCGCGTTGGGTTTCATCCGTGGAGCGTGGCACAGGCCGGGGCACTGTGGCGAGCTTTTTTCAAATACCCCACATTTTTTGATTGTAGGGACACCCCACCCTCGTTTTGAATGCACGCAAATCCGCCCGGTCACTTCCGTGACGGAAAGCTAACCATACCATCCCAACATGAAATCCATCCTCACCACCCTCGCCGTCATTGGCCTCTCCGCTTCCGCTTTCGCTGGCTGCGGCAAAACCGAAACCACCAGCGGCAAGCTCAAGTCCGTTGACGCTGATGCCAAGTCCATCGTCATCGACGCTGGCGGCAAAGACGTCAAACTTACCCTCACCGCTGCCGTCACTGGCGCTGACAAACTCGTCGGCAAAAAAGTGACCGCCGTCAGCTCCCACAAGAAAGTGGAATCCCTCAAGGAAGGCTGATCTGTTCTCCGGTGATTCAATTTCACCCACGAAGCCCGGAGGCAGCGCCTCCGGGTTTTTTCATATCATCGCCCAAATCAATCACAGTTCACCCACACCACACATCATCATGAAAGCACTCATCACCCTCGCCCTCATCGCCACCAGCCTCACGCTGAGCAGTTGCAAAACCTGCCCTTTTGCCAAGAAACAATCCTCCTGCTGCTCTGCTCCTGCCCAGTCCTGCTGCAGCGCCACGCCTGCTGCCCACAAGCATTAATCTCCGTTCTCACAGGAACGAAGTCGCGAAAGCCCGGAGCAGGTCTCCGGGCTTTTTCATGCCCGCGTTGCGCCGATTCTGCCTGCCATTGCGCTTCCTTTGGCGTGCACTCGTTAAACATGCACGCTGCGTGCAAGTTTGCCCCGATGCCCTCGTAAAACGGGCATGAAACTCAGCCTCTTCAGCGATTACTCCCTGCGCGTGCTCATGTTTGTAGCGCTCAAGGGTGAATCGTTTTCTCTCAGTGAAGTCGCCGAGGCCTACGACATTTCACGTCATCACCTCGTCAAGGTGGTGAACTATCTTGCCAAGCTCGGCTATCTCGAAACCCGCCGGGGTCGCGGTGGCGGCATTGCCCTTGGCATGAAGGCTGAGGACATCCGGGTCGGCATGGTCGTGCGCCGCACCGAGGACACTCCGTTCATCGTCGAGTGCTTCGACAAACAGCACAACACCTGCCCCATTAACGGCTCCTGCCGCCTCAAAGGTGCTCTGGCCCAAGCGGTGAACGCTTTCTATGAAGCACTGGACCGCCACACCCTGCGCGACCTCGTCACCGGCATGGAGGGCGTGCGCATGAGTCAAATTCTGCTCCCCCAACCATGAATCACCTCTTTCATACGAGCCTGATCATTCTCTCGCTCTCCGGCGCTGCTTTGCTAGCCGAAGACGAATACGAAAACGCTCCCATCCGCTACTCGGACACCGAGCCCAACGATGCCACGCAACGTCTCGAACGCCTCATGGCCGCTGGAAAAGTGAAGATCGACCGCACAGATGCTTGGAGCATCTTGCGCGATGTGATGAAGCAATTCGACATCCCAATCGAATCGCAGGTCATGGTTTTCTCGAAAACCAGCAAGCAAAACGACCGCATCAATCCACAAACACCACGCGTCGTTTATTTCGGCGACAACGCCTATGTCGGCTATTGCCTCGGCGGCAGCATCGAAGTCTCCACCATTGATCCGAAGCTCGGTCCCATCTTCTATTTGCTCGATCCGTATGAAGCACCGCAGAAGCCGCTGCACTTTCAACGCGACAACAGTTGCCTAAGCTGTCACGGCGGCCCATTCACGCCCGAAGTGCCCGGCGTCATCGTGCGCTCAGTGTTTCCCGGCCCCGAAGGCCATCCCATCATGAGCCAGGGCAGCACCGTCGTCGATACCACCACGCCATTCAGCGAGCGATGGGGGGGGTGGTATGTCACCGGCAAACACGGCAGCCTCCTGCATCGTGGGAACGTCACTGCCACTGAGAAAAACGACCAGACCATCAACATCGACTTCAAAGCCGGTGCCAACATCACCAACCTCGCCAAATTTTTCGACACCACGCCTTACAAGCGCAAAACCAGCGACATCATCGCCCTCATGGTCCTGGAGCATCAGACCAGCGTGCAAAACATCCTCACCAAGGCGAATCACACCTCACTGCGGGCCATGCACATGCAGACCAGCCTCCAGCGCGAGCTTGGAGAAAAAGTCGAAGCCGAACCCACCGGCACCGCTCGCCGCATCATCGACCACTGCGCCGAAGAGGTCGTCGAAGCTTTGCTCTTCAAAGACGAAGCCGCATTACCCGAAGGCGGCATCGAAGGCGATCCCGCCTTCCAAACCGCCTTCACTAAGCGCGCCCCACAAAGCAGCGACGGCCGCAGCCTGAAGGACTTCCAGCTCCTCAACCGCCTCTTCAAGCACCGCTGCAGCTACATGGTTTACTCCCTTACCTTCCAGCACCTCACTGCCCCGCTGAAGCAAACCGTGCTCAGTCGTTTATGGACCGTCCTCGAAGGCAAGGACACCACCGGCAGCTACACCTACCTCACCGAAACTGAACGCACCCACATCCGCCGCATCCTCGCAGAGACATTGCCCGGTGCTCCAGCGGAATGGAAGAAGGCGCTGGCAGCGAAATGATGGTCAATAGCGCTGCACCGCTCCCGCTACTTCACTATTAGTTCGGACCGAGCACAGTATTGCTGGTCTAGCTTATCGGCGTCTGGATTCCTGAGTGCTTCGAATTTCATCCAGCAGCGTATTCGACTCCATCAGGCATTCTTCACAAAGCGTCTGAAACGTCTTCAAGTGCGATAGTTCACCTTCCAGCGCTTGATGAGGAAGCGTCGGACCGCTAGCGAATTGCCAAGTCGCCAGTGCTTCGATGTAGTCGAGACGACGCTCTGAAGGGATGAAGATGGGAAGCTGGCCTTTTTCAATCACGGGAAGATTCGCAAGCAGTCGTGCCATGCGGCCATTGCCGTCGGCGTAGGGATGGATGCGCACGAAGGTAGCATGGCTCCACACATAAGCCTCCAAGGCTGACACCGCTTTGTCCTGCCGCCGCTGTTGAAAGCCTGCCAGCCAATCCAGCATGAGCGCCGCCACATGTTCCGGCATGGCATAGGTGTCATTGATGACCGTTTTGCCGCCCTGCTTGGCAAGGGTGGAGTTCGGCTCTCGCTTCCAGGCACCCACCGGCTTCAAATAGTCCACTTCCACGCTGGTTTGCACGGCTTGATGCAGTGCGTGAATATCCCCTATTAATAAGGTCCACCCCTCATCCAGCCAACCATAAAGCAAGTCCAGCGCCCGACTGTGGCCGAGGACTTCGTTGTGATCTGCCAGCGATTTTCCTGAGATGGTGAGGCCGTAGCGCAGCACTCCAAAGGTTTCGCCTTCTGTCAGCGTGTTGCCTTCCAACGCGGTCGAGGTGTGCGTCCATCGAACACGTAGCTTTTCAAGAAAAGCCTCGCGTAGATCGGCATCTAGTGCGCTGAGTTCGGGAAAGAAGCGGGATAACACGATAGCGAGACTAGTTCATACCACAGCTATGCGCAATAAGACGGAACACTGAGGCAGTCAGCGTTCTTCCACCCAACCCGGCGCAGGATAACTGCCGAGTGTTTTGACCTGCACAGCATGTTCTTCGAGCGCGGTGATAGCCTGCTGGAGCGCGGCATCGGAGTGGTGGCCGCTGATTTCGAGAAAGAAGCGGGCCTGGGTGCCACAAGGAGTGGGGCGATTCTCGATCTGGCGGACGTTGACGTTACGAGAGGCAAAGACCTGCAACACTTCCATCAGCGCACCGACGCGATCCTTGGAATGGATCATGAGCATGGTGTTGTCGTTGCCGGAGGGCGGGCCGGAGCGGCGGCCAAGAATGATAAAGCGCGTCTGCGTGGCGTATTCACGCGGCGAAGTGGCAATGACACGCAACGCATGCAACTCGGCGCTCAGCGGTGTGCCCAAGGCCGCGATGGAAGGATTCTGCGTCGCCAAGGCGGCGGCGGCACTGGAACTGGCAGACTCGATGATCTTTGCGGCGGGAAAAGCCTGCGCAAGCCAGGGACGGCAGCGTGCAAGCATCTGCGCACGACCATGAATCTCAGTAATCGTGCCATTGGGACCCTGCGCCATGACGGCGGCATCGGCTTTCCACAAAATCTCGGCATAGATCTGCAAGGCACTGTCGGCGAGATGGTCGAGCGTGTGGTGCACCGCGCCTTCGGTGGAGTTCTCGATAGGCAGCACGCCGTAATCAGCCGTTTGAGCCGCCACACGGCCAAAAACGCCCTCGGTGCTGGCTTCGGCGAGGTATTCGACGCAGTGGCCAAACTTGTTCACCGCCGCCTGATGCGTCCATGAGCCCGTGGGGCCGAGGTAGGCGATCTTGAGGCTATCTTCGAGCGCAAGCGCAGCGCTCATGATCTCGCGATAGATGGCGCGAATGGCGCGTTCGGTGAGGCGACCTTTTTGCGCACGATTGATCTCCGCGAGTTTGCGCAGCAACTGGTCCTCGCGGCCCGGCACATAGATGTCGAGGTCGTCCTTGCGTTTAATTTCGCCAACGGCATGCACCAACTCGGCGCGCTCATTCAACAATTGAAGAAGCTGTTGATCGATGCTGTCGATCTTTTGGCGGACTTCATCGAGGGACATGGCCGCAGAAAAAGGGGATTAAGACTCGTCCGCAGACGCAGTGACCGGAGCCAGAGAAAGCTGCTGTTCCTCGGCGGCGGGTGCAGCCTCTTCAGCGGTGGGCAGTTTTACGCGGCGCAGTTCAGAAGCGTTCGGCATATCATCGAGACTGCGAACACCGAAATGATCAAGGAAAGCTTCGGTAGTGCCATACAGCAGCGGACGACCCGGAAGATCGGCCCGGCCTTCGATTTTCATCAAGCCACGGTCGATGAGTTGCTGCACCATCGCATCCACCGAAACACCACGCACCGCTTCGATGCCCGCTTTCGTGATCGGCTGGCGATAAGCAACGATGGCAAGTGTTTCCAACGCCGGCTGACTCAGGCGCTGCACCTTCTTGCCGGGATACAATGCGCGGCACCATTCGGCATACTCACCACGAGCGGCGATGCGCCAGCCATTGGCACGTTCGACGATGGTGAAGGCGTGTTTCTCGGCTGAGTAACGAGCGATCAGTTCATCCAAAATCGCCCGCACCTGCTCCTCGGTCGTTACTGCCAGCGGCGTCACCCAATCCGGGATCTGCACGACTTCGCCGGGAAGCTGAGCGCTTTCGTTCGCTGCATCGACAATGTCCTTGGCTGTCTCTTTGACGGCGGCACACATCTGCGGCACGCCCAGAGGTTCCTGGGTGGCAAAAAGAAGGGCTTCAACGATCGAGATCAGTTCCATGACGCGGGCGCGCAATCTCAAGCGAGGCCGGGGGGCGAGTCAAGCCGTGGAACGCACTTCGCACACGTCCGCCCAGCGTCCTAAGCCGCCCGTAGCGACTTCCACGGCTCTTCCTCGCTGTGATCGACGAGGCCGGGTTCATCCGCTTTGGCAGGCGAAAGGATCGCGAGGAAGACCAGCATCTCGTCGCCAACGTTCCAAGTGCCGTGGATTTCGCCCATGGGGATGAAGGCCATGTCACCTGGACCAAGAATTTTCTTCTGCTGGCCGACCCACTGCTCCGCCTTGCCGGAAATGATGTAGATCATCTCCTCCCGTGTCGGATGCGAATGAAACGGATGGCTACGGCCCGGCTCCATGTTCGCGCGCACCATCATGAGGTGCTCATTGTTCACGATGTCGCTGCGGCAAAGCCACTCTTCGAGAGTCCACGGCGAGAGGTAATCGACTTTTTCAGCAGCGGTGACGAAACGGCGGTTGGAGATGGCGTCAGACATGATGTGTGATGCTAGCCTCATGAAATCACGACGGCAAGCCGCGCAATGCACCTGCGGCTATCCGATTTGCCACGGATTAATACGTGAACAAATCCTTCACGCCCCACGGACGCTCAATCTCCTTGCCTTGCTGCTTCATGAGCAGGTTCATGGCATCGGCCATGCGTTGTTTCATGTGCTTGGTCAGGCGCCGGCCCTTCCGGGCGCGTTGCACAGCCTTGTGGGTCATCGGCTCGGTGCTAGCGGCCACCAGGGCGTGATTTGTCAGTTCATGCTCGGTCATGATCCCGTCCAAAGGCTGTACGCCCATGTTGCGTTCGATTTCTTCTTCTCCCATGACCACCCTCTCCTTCCGCAAACCGTCATCTGCAATCTGAATTCGAGCCATGAACATCCTCCTCACCACCACCAGTTGCTCGCACTGGTGCGCAAAGGGTAGTGGAAACGTGTCACCGTCCACGATATCTGGAAGAAGAGCATCGGTATGAAAAAATTTGCCGCCATTTGAGCAGGTGGGGCGATCCATGGAGAAAAACGGTCCTTCACTTGCGGTCCGCGGTCCCTGCGTAACCTCCGACGGACCGTGATTGAATGGTCTTCTGAAATCCTCCAAGGCGACTGCCTCGATGTATTGCGTCCTTTCGACGACAATCACTTCGATTTAATCGTCACCTCACCTCCATATGCCGATAAACGCAAGAGCACATACGGCGGCGTGTCCCCAGAGGAATATGTTGATTGGTTCCTTCCTCGTAGCGCTGAATTTTTACGTGTTTTGAAACCCACGGGCACTTTCGTCCTTAACATCAAAGAAAAAGCCGAAAACGGTGAACGTCACACCTTCGTCCTTGAACTTATCTTGGCCTTACGAAAACAAGGTTGGTTGTGGACTGAGGAATTCATATGGCACAAGAAAAACTGCTACCCCGGCAAATGGCCAAATCGATTTCGCGATTCTTGGGAAAGATGTCTTCAGTTCAATAAGACACGTCACTTCAAAATGAACCAGGAAGCCGTAATGGTTCCGATGGGAGACTGGGCACAGGCTCGCCTTAAATCGCTTGGCAAAAACGATGTGACTCGTTTCGACTCACAAGTCGGCAGTGGATTCGGGAAGAATATTGCCAACTGGGTAGGACGTGAAATGGCTTATCCAACGAATGTGCTTCATCTCGCTACTGAATGCGGAAACAAACAGCACAGCGCGGCATTTCCTCCCGCTCTACCTGAATGGTTTATCAAACTATTTACCGATGAAGGCGATCATGTGCTGGATCCTTTTGCTGGCTCTGGAACAACCATGGGCGCTGCCAAAAGATTGTATCGCAAATCTGTCGGTATCGAACTCAAGCCAGAATATTGCGAAATCGCCCGCGCTGAAGTGGGCGAAAATGAACTAATTCTCTGCGAAACCCCAGCTTTGTATGAAACCACTCATCGAAACGGAACTGATTTGTTACATCGAGGAAAAAATTCCCGAGTTTCACAAAAAACGCCTACAAAAGCTCGGCGAGCTAAAACTGAAAGCCGTGCTACTGCGAAAGAATCCGTACCTGTTCCGCGCAAAGCACCTCATCACGGCGCTCGACCTCGTCAAAAGTCTGCTTGATGCTTACTTGTCGTCGCAAGAAGAAACAATTTTCGGCACTTTTCTTGAAGAGTTGGCTATTCACATTTGCAGTGAAATCTTTGGTGGTAAAAAGTCGTCTGCACAAGGCATCGATCTGGAGTTTAACCGAGATAGCATTCACTTCATCGTCTCTGTGAAGTCAGGGCCGAATTGGGGCAACTCGAGTCAAATTGCCAAGATGAAACAAAATTTCTCTATGGCTAAGCGCATTTTAAACACCAATCGTTCGCGGGTGAACGTTGTCGCCGTTAACGGATGCTGTTACGGAAAAGAATCGACGGAGGAAAAAGACGGATACCTCAAAAAGTGCGGTCAGAGTTTTTGGAGTTTCATCTCTGGTGACAATGAACTTTATACGCGCTTAATCAAGCCACTGGGACACAAGGCAAAAGAACGTAATGACGACTTTGCCGAGGAGTATGCCAAAGTCGTGAATCTCTTCAGCCTCGAATTCATAAACGATTTCTGCCAACCTGATGGAGCGATCGATTGGGTGAAGCTCCTCCGCTTTAACTCAGGTATCACTGGTTTGGATTAATCTCACAGCATTCCATGCTCTTTGAAGCTGAAATACGGGAGGGCGCGTGATTCGGAGGGCGTGCCGATGATGATGTGATCCTGAAGGATGAGACCGGTAGCGTCTGCGGCTTCGCGAAGGCGGCGGGTGATGCGACGGTCGGCGTCGCTGGGGGTGGGGTCGCCGGAAGGATGGTTGTGGATGAGAATGAAAGCGTAAGCGTTGTGTATCAGGGCCTTTCGCAAAAGATCGCGCGGAGCGGCCGTGCATTCATTGAGGCTGCCGCGGAAGACTTCGTCAGTGCGCAGTAGAGTAAGTCGAGTGGTAAGAAGGATGACACGGACGGATTCGTGACCGAGCGCCTGCAACTCTGGACCGATGAATTTATATATCAGGCTCGGCTCATTGAGGATGATATCCGATTGGGAAGCTTCGCGGGAACGACGCCCAAGTTCGAAGGCGGCAGCAAGCTTTGCAGCCTTCGCAGGACCGAGCGCCTTGATCTCAGTGAGGGCGACAGGATCAAGACGTGAAAGATCGAGAATGGAACCGTACTCGCGAAGGATGCGCTGACCAATCTGGAGGGCGTTTTCGCCTTTCGTGCCGGTGTTGATGAACAGGGCGAGGAGTTCGGCATCAGACAGGGCCTGCGGACCGAGGCGGAGGAGGCGCTCACGCGGGCGGTCGTTTTCCGGAATGTCGTGGATGCGGGACATGCAGATCTGATCTCGGACGAGTCTGACAGGTCCGACATGTCGGACGGAGCGATCTTAATGGATGGCGCGGCATTGATCCAACAGGCTGTTCAAGTAGCCAACAATGTCTTCGAGTGCCTGTTTGTGGGGCGTGGCAGTGAGGCCAATCAAATCTGCGCGCGCTTCGGTAAGCATGTTTTGCGCGTACTTGACGGCACGTTCGACGGCACCTTCGTAATCGGCGATGCTGGCGAGGATGGTGGTATCCATGGGCTCTCCTTTAAGGAGCATACGGTTGAGCTTCTGCTTCTGTGCCTCGGTGGCACCTTCCAAAAGGTAAAGGATAGGCAGTGTGAGCTTGCCGCGGGCGAGATCAGTGCGGAGCGTTTTGCCGACGGTTTTTTCATCACCAACGATGTCGAGGCAGTCATCGTAAATCTGGTATGCGGTGCCGAGTTTGAGGCCGTAGTCACGGAGTGCGTGCTGTACCGAGTCTGGCTGCTGATTGAGACGAGCGCCGAGTTCACAGGCGGCGGCGAAGAGAGCGGCGGTCTTCATCTCGATCATCTTGAGATAATCAGTGACGGAGAGATTAAAGTCGAAACGACGTTGGGTCTGGAGGATTTCTCCAGTGCAAACGTCGCGGGAGGCCTTGGCGATGGTGCGGCAGACCTGCGTGTCGTCGAACTCGGTGGCGAGTTCGAGGGCATAGGCGAAAAGGCTGTCCCCGAGCAGAACGCTGAGGCTGCTGCCCCATTTTGCCACTGCCGTTGGCATGGCACGGCGGATGTCGGCACCATCCATGATGTCATCGTGGACCAGAGAGGCGATGTGAACGAGTTCAAGAATGACGGACAGGCGTGTGTGCCCTGCATGCGTGCCACCAGTGGCACCACCAGCGAGGACTGCGAGCGCTGGACGGATGCGCTTGCCGGAGGTCCTGCAGACGTAGCTGACGTAGCCTTCCACACCGGGATCAAAGGCACGTGCTTGATCGAGGATGGCCGCTTCCACACGCTCCAAATCCACCCGCACAAGATGAAACGGGAAAACGGGATTGCTGGCGTTGATTGCTGGAGCTGACATGTCTGCAATTTCATCCACCACGGCAGGGGTTTCGTCAAATGCCGTGCAGATGCCCCGTAGACACAAACTTTCAAAAGAAATGAAAGCCGTATTTCGATCACCTCGCCTTGACGGCGAGAAGGCCACTGACGATGGCATCGGCAAGCTTCTGGCGATGAGTGGGGTCAGCGCAGCGCAAAGCTTCGCGCTTGTTGCTGAGGTAGCCACACTCCACAAGAACGGCGGGCATCTCCGTTTCGCGCAGGACCTTGTAGTCGGCAAAAAATACGCCGCGAGTGCCGCCCAATACACTGCTTTTGATCGAACGACTGATAGCGGCAGCAAGGATCTTCCCGCGTGGGCTGCGATAGTAGGCTTCTCCGCCGGAGATGATGGTCTTTCGGCTGCCATTAAAATGAATGCTGACGAAAATAGATGATGGCACCCGATTGGCGATGCGCGCCCGCTGCTCCAACTCCACAAACACATCGCTGCGACGTGTCATGACCGTTTTGAGGTTGTGTGCCTTCAAACCAGTCTCAACACGCTTTGCGACATCAAGGCAGAGCTTTTTTTCGACCAAGCCATTCCAAACCGAGCCGCCGTCTTTGCCACCATGACCAGCATCGATGACGACGGAGGAGAACCGCAACGTTTGAACCTCAGCCTCAGCGCCGGTCACCTGCAGCGCCAGACAGAGTGTAGCGATGCGTGAGAGCCAACGATGCAAGCTCACTTGGGAATTTTCAACGTTTTGCCCGCACGGATCATGTCGCCAGACAAACCGTTCGCAGCCTTGAGCTTCGCGACGGTGGTGCCGTTTCTGCTTGCGATGGCTCCCAAGGTATCGCCACCCTTGATGGTGTAAGAGCCGCCTTTGCCGGCACTCTTGCTACTGGTTTTGGAAGGTGTCTTTTTCTTTGAAGAATTCCGTGATGAGGAACTGCCGTGGGAGGAGCGCCACGATGAGTAGTCCATGCCAGCTCCCTGCCCGCCCTCGGCAGCCCAATCACTTTTATAATCGCCGTTATCGGCAAACGGATAATCCGAATGTCCCATACTATGCGATGGTGTGCTGGGCGATCCGTGCAGATTGATGACCGGCAGATTCTTCGGCAGGCCTTTGATGTGAGTAGAATTCTCACATGAAGCCAGCAACAGCATCAAGACGACGGCGGGACAATTTTTGAGCAAATGCAGGGTGAAGTGACTCATGCTGTTTCGAGCGGCTTTTACGCGTGGTTCGCGCATGAATCAATCCGGCGTGTGAAAACGACTGATCTTCTGTTTCACACGCGGAATACCGTTTTTGTCCTTTTCGAGAACGATGGCTCGCTCGTGAAAGTATTCGGTGCCGACACCTGGCAGACTGTAAATCCAGGTTGCCACGTCTGCGCCAGGATCATTGCCTTGCATGGGATTTTTGATCGTATTGTAAACCGACCTGCCATCCATACCGGACTTCACCATCATGAATTTCCGTTCGGTGAAGCCTTGGGCATAGCGCGTGCTGGTGGATCCAAAGTAACGCACTGCCTTCATGGATTCCGAAATGCTGTACCCGTAATTGATGCTACAAAACAACACCATCAGCATCGGAATGAGCAGGATCAGCGCCGGGGTGAGAAGGTACCAGTTCTTTTTGATGAATGCAGAGTTCATGAAGTCACATGCTGGAAGAAACGAAGGCCAGAGGCAAGACAAAACACGATGTAAACCATGCTAGCTTAAAGAATCACAGAACGCAGGCAAAGTGATCAATACATTGATAGAAGGAGACATTTCCCTCCAACGCAGGCCACAAAAAAACCCGTCACATACTTTGGCCACCCGGCGTTAATTCCGTTTGCGTAATGGCATAGCGCAGTTCCCCGCCTTGAATGCTAAGATATTTGGCAGCTCCCTTGATGTCTTCCTCGCTAAGACCTGGTACAACAAAGACCCGCCCCTTCATCGCTCCACGCATTGGCATACCGCCACGAACAATGGCACGAACTGTGTCGATCACGTCTTTATCCTGAACAAAATTCAGTCCTGCGGCCTGCGCCATCATACTAACTGATGACAGTTCCTGAGCATTGCGTCGGTCACGTGCGGCATAGATCGCATCATTCTGACCCAGCATCGGCACTACAATGCCTAACAAGACACCAAGCACCGCAACGAACATCAGCACCTCAAAGAGGCTAAAGCCGGAGCTGCGGCGGCGAGAGACAGAAGAGTGAGTATGTTTATTCATAACCATTTGTGTTGATTATGGTTATTTATGATAATTATCTCGTAATCGCAAGCCTGATTTATCATTTTTATTACATTTTATCACATGTGCACTCAAAAGATGATAATTCGACATAATGAACTCACTCATCCATTCTTCTGCGCATCTCGGCTGGTTTTTACGCTCCAGCTGACGCCTGCCCTGTAAGCCGATCAGTCCCTCACACTAAACCAAGCCAAAAACTCGCGATTGCCCTCAGTCCCTTGAATAGAGGACTCGATCAAGCCCCGCCATTGAAGCTGCGGCAGCGAACACACATAGGTTTCAATACGCGCACAAGCTTTGGCGTGCAGTTCCGGCTCGCGCACGATGCCACCCTTGCCCACTTCCTCGCGCGAGAGCTCAAACTGCGGTTTGACCAGCACCACCGCTTGCCCACCTGGCCGCAATACTTGCAATGCGGCTGGTAGCACCAGCGTGAGAGAGATGAATGAGAGGTCAGCCACCAGGATGTCCACGTCCTGGCCCACATCCTCGCGCTGCATGTGGCGGAGGTTGAATTGCTCACGCGAAACCACACGTGGATCACTACGCAATTTCCATGCGAGCTGATTGGTGCCCACGTCGTAGGCAAAAACCTTCACTGCGCCGCGTTGCAACAGGCAGTCGGTGAATCCGCCGGTGGAGGCGCCGACATCGAGTGCGGTCAGGCCTGCCACATCAATGCCAAAGTGCTCAAGTGCCCCTTCGAGCTTCAAACCGCCCCGGCTGACAAATTTTTGTGGCTGGCGCACCACAATCTGCTGCTGCTCACGCAAGAGCCATCCTGGCTGCGTAATGCGCTTGCCCTCTACCGTGACTTCGCCGGCCATGATGAGCCGTTTGGCTTGTTCACGCGATGCAGCCATGCCGAGTTTCACCAAGGCGAGATCAAGACGTTCGCGTGGCATGCGGAGCGGCGTTTATTTCCGGACCGGCAGAATCAATTCGTCCCCAGCTTCAATGCTCACGCCTGGCAGACTGACGGCAATGTCAATATCGACTACCGACTCGGCAGCATCAATAGTTTCGCCGACAATCACACGACCCACCAAACCGTCACCACGACGAACATCGAATTTCATCCCCGTGGAGAGCTGCTTATCCTTGCCAGCATTGATGACAGCAAAACCCTGGTCTTTTTGCACCTCGATGACTTTTGCCACCGCTGGCATGCCGAGGAGCTGTTTTTGCAAGGCGGTCAAAGGTGCGGCGGCGCTTGGTGGTGAGAGCGTTGTGGAGGGTGTGCCGGGCATCACTGCACTCCCAGCCAGCGGCGGACCTGCAGGCGTGAGTGGCGGCATCGAAGGCTCCGGTGGCAATGAGCTGACCGTGGCGGGCTTGATGGGCATCGCTGATTCACGTGCAGACTGCTGCCTGCGCACAAGATCGAGTTCTTTGCGCGCTCCTTTGGCCTCCTCCTGAGCCTCCCAAGCCAGATAACCGGTGATGGCGAGCAGAATGATCGTAAGGGCCAAGGCAAAGTGAGAAAGACGCATGATGCCCACGCTAGACGCAAGCATCGCGCGGATCAACCCCGCTCATACTTCAGCGCAACAACCCCAGCAACTCACGCATGCGCAGTTCAATGTTCAACAGACTAGCCTGAACTCCAGCCAGCCATTCCATGTCCGCACCATCAGGATGTTGCTGCACGAGCTTGTCAGTGGCATTCAAGGCCGCAGCGAATAGTGGCAGGCTCTGCTCCAGATCGACGACAAGAAACTGCCATTGATCCTTCCCCACCTCCGCAAACTGCCCCAGGACGTGGATAAGGTGCGCCGCCAAATCCGCCACGGTAGAAAGCAGGCGCAGCACTGCAGGTCGAGTGCGAACCTCGTCATTGAAGACCAGCAGTCCTTGGAAACGCCGCAGTTCCTTCGCCAGTGCGGCTGAGCGGGATGCAGGGTCTTTTTCCTCGCTGCTGCGTGCTTTGGCACTGGCTTTGCGCGGTGGTTCGATCGTGGGATCATTCTTCACCGCACCAAATGGATCGCTGCCTGGCTTGCTCGGTTGGAACGGATCATCAAAACCGGGGCTATGCAGCGCATCGGTTGATTTCGACTGCTGGTTGCGCTTGCCGAGCAGGAAATGCTTCCGCCGCGCCCGATTTTGTCGCAGCAAAGCGGCCTCCTCCTCCTTAGTCAGTTGCCAGCGTGGCGAGGACACCCGCAATTGGAGATGCCAGGACTGAATGAGAATGCGCTGGTGGTCCTGATTGAACCATTCGAAGAACACCAGATTTTTCAATCCAGGCGGCACAGGCTGAGTCGGAGCAGCACCCGAAAGGGACCGCCGGCGGGGCAGCTTTACGACGCGATACGAAGCCGTCATCAAGCCACTGTAACCGTGCTGAAGTGGGGCCACCGCCGCCACATGCTCTTCATTTCCCTCAGGCAGAGGATTATGGAAATCCACCCGGCACCCGGCGATATCGCGTAAAAAATTGCCCACCAACTCGACCCGCACAGGTTGGTTTTGGCCGGCTATATGGAACACACCTATGACCAAACCGGGTACTTCGTTGGAAAAGTACCCGCCTAGGATGGACGATTCGAGGCAAATGATCATTACTTGTCACATAATCTAGAAGCCGAGGCGGAGTGCAGCAAGTCCGCATCCCCATTCAAAGACAAATAAACTGCCATTTTCAGCCGCAGCTTCGTCAAAACGCAAATTGTGTAGAACTGTGGCAAGATTGCTGCTTGTTCCACAAGTCATGTGGTGCTGGTGCCCAGTCCCCAATACCTTAACCCCCAATAAATACACCCATGAAAGACCTCGTTTATCTTAGCCGCTCCTTCGTCGAATTCGGACCCTTCGCCAAAAAGGAAATCCTCGATTTCCAGAAGCGCGGATTTCTCACTGAAACCGATTACCTTCGCGACGAAGGTAGCGACGCCTGGCTGCACTACCAAGAGTGGCTCACCATCATCCCGATGCCCGCACCGAAGCTGGTAAAAAAGCCCGCTCCGGCTAAGGCGCCCGCCGCCAAGAAGTCGAAGAAAGCCGCCTGAGTTCGATCAGCTAGTCCAATCGGCCGGTGGTAACGCCTCACCGGCCAACGCTGGACTCCATGCTCTGCGCATGCGATGAAGCATGCGTGACCTCCGACACTACGCGTACTTTCCGCAACGAGCTATGGCGCTCGTTGCCTTCCGGTGTCATCGACACGCTGACGGCCACTTTCGGCATGCTCATTGCCGTTCGTGTGTTCCACATGGGCGATGTGGCTAAATCCATCTTCCTCAGCGCCACCAGTGGCGGCATGGTCGCAAGCTTGTTCGTTGTTCCACTCCTGCTGCGGGCCAAAAGCACCATTCCGCGCACGGCGGCCAAGGTGCAGATGCTCGGCGGAGCCTGCATGGCTGTTTCCGCCACTTTCCCGCATGATGCGCTGCTCTATGTCGGCGGTTTGACCCTCGGCCTGTTCTGCCTTTCGATGCAGATCCCGCTGCTGACTCAAATCTACCGCATCAACTACCCCGCCGCCGTTCGCGGGAAACTCTATGCCGTCACCGGCGTCACTCGTGCGGCTGCCGGAATGTGTTTCGGCTTTGCAGGTGGAAAACTCCTCGGCTGGGACCTCAACAACTACACCTGGTTGCTTTGGGCCTTCGCCGCCAGTGGCTTCATCTCCGGCTTTTGGACCTACGGCCTGCCTGCCACGCCTTGGGAAGCTCCAGAGAATTCCAGCACCAATCTCGGCAGTGCCTGGCGCTGGGTGCGTGAAGATCGCGATTTCCGCACCCTGCTCATCTCGTGGATGATCATGGGCATCGGCAACCTCGCAGCCTGCAGTCTCTTCGTCGAATACCTCGCCAATCCACGGCACGGCATCAATCTCCCCTCCTTCGACGTCGCATGGATCACTGGCGTAGTTCCCGTGCTCGCTCGCGTGATCTTTTCCTATCCTTGGGGCCTCGTCTATGATCGCTTCCATCTCTTCACGGTGCGTGCCGTGTTGAACGTCTTCTTCGCCGCAGGCATCCTGTGCTTTTATCTCGGCCATGGCCTTGGCTGGTGGACTTTCGGCATGGCTCTGTGGGGTGTGGCCAATGCCGGTGGCAACGTCACCTGGGCGCTCTGGGTCACCAAACTCGCCCCAAAACACGCCGTGGCCGAATACATGAGCGTTCACACTTTCCTCACCGGCATGCGCGGCCTCGTTGCACCCTCGCTCGGTTTTGCTTTGGTCAAAATAATGTCCTTCGACACTTTCGCCATCATCTGCGGCCTCTCCATCCTCTCCGCCAGCGGCTTCATCACTGTCCGCGCCCGCAGCAGCGACCCCGAAACCTCCGCCCGCCTCCGCCCCGGTGCCAAACCCGAACGCTTATGAACGTCCATCTCATCCAAATCGACTCCACCTGGGAAGATCGCCCCGCCAATCACGCCAAGGCACGCAAACTCATCGCTGATGCGAATCCGCAGCCCGACTCACTCATCATCCTGCCGGAAACCTTCTCCACCGGCTTCAGCATCAACCTCCCCATCACCGCCGAGCCCGAGGGCGGACCGACTGAGCAGTTTCTTAGCGAAATGGCCGCTCAATACCAAAGCTGCATCATCGGTGGCGTCGTCAGGCAAACATCCGGTGGTCTTGGTATGAACCAATCCCTCACCATCGCTCCCGACGGCACCCTACTTGCCCGCTACACGAAAAACTTTCCCTTCTCCATGGGCGGCGAAGGCGAAGCCCACGTTGCAGGCACCAGTGTCAGTATCTTCGAATGGCAGGGCCTGAAAATTGCCCCGCTCATCTGCTACGATCTCCGCTTCCCTGAACTCGCCCGCAGCGCCGTCCGCGCCGGAGCCGAAGTGCTCATCTACATCGCCGCCTGGCCGGTGAAACGTATCCAGCACTGGATCACGCTGCTCCAGGCCCGCGCCATCGAAAACCTCGCCTATGTCATCGGTGTGAACCGTTGCGGCACCGATCCCCAGTTCAGCTACTCCGGCCGCAGCCTCGTCGTCGATCCGCACGGTATCATCATCGCCGATGCAGCCGAACAAGAACGCGTCATCAGCGCCCAACTCGATCCCGCCATCGTTCGCGACTGGCGCACTTACTTCCCACCGCTTCGCGACGCTGGTCTGACCTGATGGGTTTGCCGAAAGAGAGGGAGAAGTTAAAAAATCAGACTCTGATTTTTTCTCCTCTTTTCGCTTTTTCGGCTAATCCCTCAAACTCGTCCGCATGCGCCCCGCTTCAAGAATCGCATCAAAGCGCTTCGCATCGTCCTCACGCGCTCCACTCACCAGCACATAGCCATACTTGGACCAGTGCTCCATCTCCGCCGCCGCGTTCTGCATGCGCAGTTCAAAGGCCGCCGCATCCTCGGTAGCGCGGCCTGAGAGACGGTTGCGCAGTTCATCCAGGCTCGGCGGCATCACAAAAATCTCCAGCAGGCAGCGCTTCACCAGCTCATCCTCACACGCCCGCACCTGCGCCGCGCCTTGCACGTCGATGTCCATGATCACATCCACCCCACGCTTCAGGTTTTCGAAAACGTAGCTTTTGAGCGTGCCATAGAGCCGCCCATGCACTCGAGCGTATTCAAACAACTCACCGCGCTCTACCCGCGCCAGAAAATCCTCCTCCGTCAGGAAAAAATAGTCGGTTCCATCCACCTCACCTGCCCTCGGCGCACGCGTCGTGCAGGAGACGGAGAACACGGCCTCACCGCGATCGCACACTTTCCGCGCCAGCGTCGTCTTGCCGGTGCCTGATGGCCCCGAAACGATGATCAACTGCCCCAGACGCTGTTTTGAAAACTCCATCCTGCCGAATACCCACGCCAACACCGAGTGCAAGAGACTTGGCAAATCGACAGTTATGTTCCACCCTGAAAATCCACCCCATCCAACCATGAACCACGCATCCTCACGCCGTCACTTCGTCAAGGCAGCCGCCGCATCGGTGGCAGCACCTTTCATTCTTCCTTCACGCCTCTGGTCGCAATCAGCCAATGGCAAGATCCGTATGGGCTTCATCGGCCTCGGCAAGCAGATGGGCGGACTCATCAGCAAATTCCTCCAGTATCCCGACATCGAGGTCGTCGCCGTCTGCGACGTGTATGACGTGCGCCGTGACCTTTACAAAAAGAAGGTGGATGACCACTACGCTAAGAACGGTGCCAGCGCCAAGCCCTGTGAGACCACCGGCGACTTCCGTAAGATCACCGAGCGCACCGACATCGACGCCGTGTGCATCGCCACTCCCGACCACTGGCACGCCATCATCACCAACAGCGCCCTCAGCCACGGCAAGGACGTCTATTGCGAGAAGCCCCTCACGCACAACATCCACGAGGCCATCACCGTCGTCGATACCGTCAAAAAGCACAACCGCGTGCTCCAGACCGGCTCCATGCAGCGCTCCAGCAAGGAATTCCGCGTCGCCTGCGAACTCGTGCGCAACGGCGTCATCGGCAAGGTCGAGCGCATCACCATCAGTATCGGCGATCCCGCCGCGCCGAATGCCTATCCGGAGGAAACGAAGCCCGAAGGCCTCGACTGGGATATGTGGTGCGGCCCGGCCCCGCTCGTGCCCTTCAATCATGAACTCTGCCCTATCGGCGAAAGCAAAACCTTCCCGAACTGGCGCAAGACCCGCGAATTTGGCGGCGGCATGATCACCGACTGGGGCGCGCATCACATCGACATCGCCCAGTGGGGCCTCGGCATGGATGAAAACGGCCCCGTGGAGGTGAAAGCCCCCGAGAATTACAAGACGGCAAAGCGCGGCGCACAACTCATCTACGCCAGCGGCGCCGTTCTCACCCACGCGGAAGGCAGCCACGGCTGCACCTTCCATGGCACCGAGGGCGAGGTGAATGTCGGTCGTGGCAAATTCGCCCTCAGCCTCGGCGGCAAAGAAGTCCACGCCTTCCACAGCAAGGAGCAATCCACCGGCACTTCCGTCGATCGCGAAGTCGCCCTCGCCGAACGTGACTTCCTCAAGGACAAGAAGGTCTCGCTATACGAGAGCAAGGACCAGATCGCCGACTTCGTCGCCTGCATGAAGAGCCGCAAGCAGCCCATCTGCCACGCCGGCGTCGGAGCCAGCAGCGCCATCGCCTGCCACCTCATGAACTTCGGCTACTGGCATGGAGCCAGCTTCAAGTGGAACCCCACCGAGCACACCTTCGTGAGCGGCGGTGATCCCAAATGGCTCACCCGCGAGTATCGCGGCGACTGGAAAGTCTAAAGTAGTCCCGAACTTCAGTTCGTTCTTCAAAGCGGCCTCTTACGAGGCCGCTTTTTTCTGGCCGCAAGACCGCCTTACCCCCCATCGCCATGAAACTCCTCGCACTCATTCTACTGCTCACCGTTTCCTGTGCGCAAGGGCAGCCGGTGCCGCGCATCTTGCTGCGTGAGGCCTTGCAGTTTGAAAACATCGGCGACAGCGGTCGCGTGCCGGGAACCCTGCGGCTGCTGCAGCAACATCTGCCAGACGCGGAGGTCACACTCTGGCCCTGGCATCTGCATGAGCGCGAGCGCCAGTTGCTCCAACGCACCTTCCCGAAACTGCGCATCGTCGAAGGTGAGATGGACGACAAAGGCCACGCTTCCACCTCCGAACTCGCGCAGGCATGGACTGACGCGAACATTTTCATCTGCCCATCGAAAAGCGCCGCCCACTACCGTGCCTGGGCCGCCACCGGACGACCCTACGGTCTCTTTGGCTCCGCCTTCGATCCCATCAGCGACCGCCGCACCCGCCCGGATGGCAACACACTCGACGAACTGCGAACCGCCATCGATCTCCTGCCTGCGGACAGCTTTGATCGCAAATTCGGCTCCCGCGCCCTGTATGAGCAGGCCGCCTTCATCTTCTGCCGCGACACGCTTTCGCTCAGCTATCTCCGTGCGCAAAAATTGCAGACACCCGTGTTGGAGTTCGGCCCCGAGGGTGCCTTCGCCATCGCCGAGCGCGATGATGCACGTGCGGAGCGCTGGCTGCGGCGCATCGGCGTGGAAGATGGCGGCTTCATCTGCGTCGTTCCCCGTCTACGCTACACGCCCTACTACCGCGTGAACCAGCTGCCGCGCGAAGAATCGGACTACGCCATCGATGCCATCAATGCGCAGCACGCCGACCGCGATCACGCTCCGCTGCGCGAACTCATCACACTCTGGGTCCGCCAGACGGGCAAGAAGGTCATCCTTTGCCCGGAGATGACCTACGAGATCGAAGTGGCGCGAGAGCACCTGCTCGATCCGCTGCCCGCTGATGTGAAGCAGAACGTCATCTGGCGCGATTCGTTCTGGTTCGCCGATGAGGCCTGCTCTGTGTATGCGCGTGCCGTCGCCGTCATCAGCGCCGAATGTCACTCCCCCATTCTCGCGCTCGCCAATGGCACGCCCGCCTTCTACGTCCGCAATCCCGCGGACACCGTGAAAGGCCAGATGTTCAGCGACATCGGCCTCGGCGACTGGGTTTTCGAAAGCGGCCACACCAGCGGCCAGGAACTCTGGAAAACGCTCCAGCCACTGCACGACGACCGCTCAGGCACTCGGACACGCGTACAGGCCGCCATGAGCAAAGTCACCGATCTCCAGCAACGCATGGCACAAGCCATCGCCGACGCTGTCTCTGCACACGCGAAGCAAGACCCGGCGAAATAACGGGAAGAGTCTTTTCGAGCCTCCCTTTTTTATTTCGGCTCATCACGCTTCACCACTTGGGTGCCGTCCTTCACCGTGTCCGGCGGATGCATCAGGACTTCATCACCGACCTTCAAACCTCCCAGCACTTGCGTGAGTTTGCCATCCGTGCGTCCGGCTTTGACTGCCACCACTTTGGCTTCGCCATCATCAAAGAGAAACGTCTTCCATTCGCTGCCTTCGCGGAACAGTGCCCCCGCTGGCACTAGCAGTGTGTCATCGGTGTGCCACACGGCCACACGCACTTCAACGCGATAGCGATCTCCCAGCGCCTTCAGCGCAGGCGTCTGCGCCACGAAATCACTCAGCACGAGGACGCGTTGTTCTTCCACACCAAGTGCGGACACTTTGGTGAACGCTGCAGGCTCTACACGCCGCACGCGGGCTTTCGCCGGCTCATCACCACCCCACTGCTCCACGGTGACCATGGCACCCGGCTGAATCGTTACGGCATCACGGGAAAGAATCTCCGCCTCGATCTCCATATCCGTTGGGTCACCAATTTCCAAAATCGGCGCACCCGGAGCCACAATCGTCGCACTCTCTTGCTGCACGCGCAGCACCACACCGCTGACCGGAGCACGCACCTCGATGGATGCCCCACCCGTTGTTGGCTTGTCGATCTGCTGCAAGGCAGCACGAGCCTGCGCCAGTTCAAAGTCGGCCACCTGAAGTGCAAACTCCGCTGAGCGCACCTCGCGCACTTTCATTTCCGCCTCACGCTCAAAGGTGTCGCGATCTGTGTCACTGATGGTGCCTTTGTCCGTGTTGTTCTTCACTCGGTCCCAGTTCGCCTCGGCGTACTTCAGTCCGGTGCGATTCATCTCAATGTTTTCATTGGCACGACTGCGTGCCGCCGCTGCCGCATCAACACGCGCCTGCGCCTGCGCACGCGAGCGTGCATCCAGCAAAGGCGAAAGCGATGGCTCGATGCACGTGAGCACGGTCTCACCAGCTTTCACCACATCACCTGGCCTCAAAGTTACCCGCTGCATGCTCCCTGCCACCGGTGCGGCCACCACATGACGATTGCGAATACGCGTCTTGCCTTCCTCAGACACATACACGGTCAGCGCCCCCTGGCGCACCACGCCGGTCTCGATCTCCACGGGGCGCGACTGCAAGGCGTAGATCATGACCAGCACCAACAGGCCAACGATTGACCAAAACGCCACTTTGCGCAGCAGACCACGGCCGGTAGGCGGACGTTTCGCCTCCCACGGCGGCGTGGAGGCATTGGCGGCTTCGTTCTTGGCTTCGGACATGGGGCAAACACATCATGCACCCTCTTTGCGCAGGGGCAGGTGATTTTTACTTGTCGCCCCCTTGCTTCCCTGTTCAAATCCCCGCCTCAACCTTGAACTAAGAACCTGGAACCAAGAACCACCTCCCATGCCCCACGTCGAAACCAACGGAATCAAAATGTTTTACCAAGAACGCGGCAGCGGTGAACCGCTCGTCTGCATCATGGGTGTCACCGCCCCCGGCGGCGTGTGGGACGCGCATGCGCA
>Ga0114970_10000518_pt1 | contig 29092 bp, 24 predicted proteins | sample M_140205_XF_Meta_FD_87030 | JGI IMG/M metagenome (GOLD analysis project Ga0114970, IMG submission 87030) | Freshwater microbial communities from Lake Montjoie, Canada to study carbon cycling - M_140205_XF_MetaG | ecosystem: Environmental > Aquatic > Freshwater > Lake | place: Lake Montjoie...
ATTTTAATTTGATCCCGAGTACACGGACGAGGAAGCCAAGTTGATCGGTTTTTTCCTCGATGACTTTGGCCACGGGTTTGCCACTGCCGTGTCCAGCTTTTGTTTCGATCCGAATAAGGACAGGCGGTCCATCTGGCGCTTGTGCGGATTGGATGGCGGCGGCAAATTTGAAGCTATGCGCTGGGACAACTCGGTCGTCGTGGTCGCCAGTGGTGATTAAAGTGGCTGGATAGCGGGTCCCGGCCTTGAGATTATGGAGCGGTGAGTAGGCTAAGAGACTGGGAAAATCCGCGGGATCAGAGGCCGATCCGTAGTCGCTTCGCCAAGCCCAACCGATGGTGAACTTTTCGAAGCGGAGCATGTCGAGAACGCCGACTGATGGGAGGGCGGCCCCAAAGAGATCGGGGCGTTGAGTGAGGCAAGCGCCGACAAGCAGTCCGCCGTTGCTCCCGCCTTGGATGGCGAGTCGTGGGGCGGAAGTGTATTTATTTTCGATCAGCCACTCGGCGGCAGCAATGTAGTCGTCGAAGACATTTTGTTTTTTGGATTTGACGCCGGCTTGGTGCCACGCCTCTCCGTATTCGCCGCCCCCGCGGAGGTTGGGCATGGCAAAGACGCCACCCAACTCCATCCAGACAAGATCGGTGACGCTGAAGGTCGGGGTCAGGCTGATGTTAAATCCGCCGTAGCCGTAGAGCAGTGCTGGGGCTGACCCGTCGAGAGGAAGGCCCCGGCGATGGGCGATAAACATTGGTACCCGAGTTCCATCTTTACTGAAGTAGAAGACCTGTTTTACCTCATAATCGACTGAGGAAAAATCGAGATGCGGTTCGCGAAAGATGCTGGATTGGTGGGATTTGAGGTTGAGCCGATAGATTGTTCCGGGGACCGTAAAGCTGGTGAAAGCGTAGTAGGTTTCGGTATGATCTTGTTTTCCGGCGAAGCCATCGACGGTGCCAATTCCTGGAAGGCGAAGTTCGTGGGTGAACTGTGCAGGAGTGGATTTGTCCTCCCATTGCATGAGGCGGACGAGGCTATGAGCGTCTTGGAGGTAGAGGCAGATGAGCTGTTGATTTACCCACGTCACTTGCTTGAGCGTTTCGGCCGCTTGGGGGATAATTTCCCGCCAGTTGGTGGATTCGGGGTGATGAATATCGATGGCGATTACGCGACTGCGTGGGGATTGGTGGTTCGTCTCGAAAAGAAAGGTCGAGTCTTGATTACTGATGAAGCTATAGGCGGCAGTGAATTCGGTGATGAGTTCGACGACTGGGAGTTGGGGGTTTTGGAGATCTTTGTAGAAGATGAGATTTTTCGTGTCGGTTCCCTTGCTGACATGAATGATCAAGAAACGCCCGTCATCCGTAACCGTGCCGTTAAATCCCCAGTCGGGATGATCTCGACGCTCATAGGCTAGGACATCGGCGCTTTGTTTCGTGCCGAGGCGATGAAAGTAGAGCTTTTGAAAGTTGTTCAGCCCTTTTTTTTCATCGCCAGCAGTGGGGGCGGAGAATCGGCTATAAAAAAAGCCATGGCCGTCTTTTGTCCAAGAGACTCCCGAGAATTTAACCCATTCCACTAAGTCCTTGCGCTCTTGGCCGGTGGCGACTTCTCTGACGTGCCAGTCTTCCCAATCAGATCCAGCTCGAGAGAGACCGTAGGCAAGCATTTCTCCATCATCGCTGACCGAGTAGCCTGCGAGTGAAATGGTGCCATCTGGGGAGAGAGAATTGGGATCAAAAAGGACTCGAGGTTCGGCTTTGGGGTGATCGGTGACATAGAGGACGCGTTGATTTTGCAGTCCGCTATTGCGGGTAAAAAATGTTCGGGTGCCCTGTTGAAATGGGATTCCGAAGCGCTCGTAATTCCACAATTTCGTCAACCGTTTTTTGATGGTTGTGCGTTCGGGAATGGTGGAGAGAAAGGCGTTGGTGAGATGATTTTCCGCATCCACCCAGGACTTGGTTTCCTCGGAATTATCGTCTTCCAGCCAGCGAAAGGGATCGGGAATTTTCGTGCCGTGGTAGTCGTCAATCTGGTTGGACGTACGGGTCTGAGGATATTTGATTTGTGCTTGGGCAGGTGGCATCGAAAAGAAGGAGAGGAGGAAAAGGTTTATGAGGGTCGTGGCGAAAGCGGATCCCCAGCGCAAGCCGGACTGGGCATTCATTGAAGTTTTCGTGCGACGATGAATCCACGATTGACCGCAGTTGGTTGGTATTCCATCCATTCAAAGCCTTGATCATTAAGGAATCCCCGAACTTCACCCATGGAGTAGCACTTCCCTTCGGTGATATTCATGAGGAGGGCGGAGTACTCCGCGATATGGAGCGGGCCAGTTTTTTCTGCATTAATAAAGGCGTCGTGAAGCACCAGTAACCCATGGGGCTCGAGGGCTGCATGCGACTTTGCGAGAAGGGTGATGACGGCGTCTTCATTCCAATCATGAATGACATTGGAAAGGAGGTGGGTATCGAATCCACTCGGCCAAGCTCCTTGAAAAATATCTCCAGCTTGCACCTGAACTCGGTGGGTGCACCCGCGGTTTTCGATAGAGACTCGGGCGATTTGGTCGACGGGTGCTTTCTCCAAAACGGCTACTCGCAGATGCGGGTGAGCTGTGGCGATGGCGCACGCGTAAATGCCTGAGCCGCCGGCGATATCGAGAAGGGAGTGCTGATCAGCGAGATGAATTTTTTTGGCGAGAATGGGACCGAGGAGCATACCGCGACAATCCATCGCTTCGGTGAAAGACTGAGCGAAGTCGGAGCGTTCCATGGCTTTGCTCCAAGCATCTGGGTCGTAGCTTCCCCAGTTGGCGGGTTTACCCGTGCGCAGGACCTTGAGCATATCGGTGGTGGGTTGGCGATCCTTCATCGAGGCGTAATAGGGAGCGAGATTCCAGGGGGAAGTGGAGCAAAGATGTTCTCGTGCTCGCAGAGTGCAGTGGAAGACGCCCCCTGCCATGGTGGTGAGGCCCATGGCGTTGAAAAGGGTCATCATGACATCAGCAGGGCGCGCATGGATTTCAAAGTGAGCGCAGATTGTCGATAAAGTGGCGGGATGGCCGGCGAGCCAAGTAAAAAAGTCTAAATGGGCGAGGGCGGCGGCCAGCAGATCGACAGCGACAATGCCATCGCGTAATCGATAGAGGGGGAGCGGATCGGTTGCAGGTTCTTCAAGAAACGATGGGATGGGCATAGAAGAAGAGGATAAGTGGATGATTTTAAACATCCAGCGTGAAGGTGCTGAAAGGGGGGATTAGTTGGCGGACCGAGCCTGGCGGTGGAGACAACCAAAGGCGATGGGTTCCCTTTGGTGGTGGGATGGGCGTCTTGCCAGGTGGAGGGCAAGGAATTAGGGGTTGCCTTTTGAGCTAGGGGCAAGGAGACACGGAAGGAGGACGGACTGGTTAAGAGCGAGAAATGTCCCCTTGAAGACAGCAACAAACCAAATGGGGGGAAGGTGGCACTGCAGGGAGTGCCTTGGTGGCTATTTGGAAAACTAAAACGGAATATCGTCCTCTGGCCCGTCCAAATCAGGATCGGCAGGGGGGCGTGGGGTGGGAGTCGCGGCCCGAGGGGCTTGGCGACTTTGGGGAGGTCGTCCTTCGCTTCGTCCTTCACTCGGTTCTCCACCACCGGCGGATCCGCCTTCTCGGGAACCGAGGAGTTGGATATTCTCCCCGATTACTTTGAGTTTGCTGCGCTTTTGGCCAGTGGCTTTGTCATCCCAAGAATCAAGCTGGAGTCGCCCTTCAACAAATAAGGGTCGTCCTTTTTTACAATACTCTCCGACGATTTCGGCGATGCGACCCCAGAGGGTGACATCGATGAAGGTCACTTCCTCCTTTTTCTCGCCGGTATCGGTTGTGTAACTACGATTGACGGCGAGTCCGATATCCGCAATGGCAGTCCCTTTGGGGGTGTATTTGAGTTCTGGATCGCGGGTGAGGTTGCCGATCAGGGTGACTTTATTGTAGCTGGCCATGGTATTTTAAGTTCCGGGGTTGGTGAGATGTTTGTTGATCTGATTATGCTTTGGCTTTACGGGGAGTACGAACGGGTTTTTCTACGACCTTGGATCGAAGCTTAAGATAGTTTTGGCGATAGACTGAATTGTCAAGCGTAAATTTTGCACGGAGTTTCCCAATGACTGCGGGAGCGGCGGTGAAAATGAAATTGACATAGAAGCCACTCTCGAGGTCGCCCGCGACGTAGGTGAATTGGCGCCGATCCATTTTCTGGACTTGTTCGATTTTTGCGCCTTCTTTCTTGAAGTCGACTTCGAGGCGATCGATGACTTCCTTTGCACCGTCTTCATTGCCTTTGATATTGAGGACGAGGAGTCCTTCGTAGCGATTGCTCATTATGGTCAGTTCTATTTTTAGGGTTAATTAGTTAATTGGTGATTTTTTGCGACGAGTTGAAGGTCTTGATCGCGTCCTCAATTCCGTTGGTGCGGACCCGATCAACGGCGAGCAGGGTTGTTTGGATACTCTGCTCCAAGATGGAGAGTTCCTCCAAGGTAAATCTCCCGAGGACATGTTCGGTGGCGTCTTTTAGTGGTGCACCTACTCCGATACGGATTCGTGGAATTGCTTGTGTTCCAATGTGTTCTATGAGTGAGCGCATCCCATTATGTCCACCAGCGGAGCCTTCGCTTCGGAGGCGGAGTTTCCCCGTGGGGAGGTTAATGTCATCGAGCAGGATGAGCATTTGACCGGGATCAATTTTGTAGAAGTTGCTGATTGATCGCACCGCTTGGCCACTCAAGTTCATATAGGTCAGTGGCTTGCAAAAGAAAAGGTCTCCCCGATTTGCGAGTTGAGCTTTCCATTGTGGAGCGGTCTGAAACGTGAGGTTTTCTCGCGCGGCCAAGCGATCAACGACCATGAATCCGAGATTATGCCGCGTATCGAGATACTCCCGACCAGGATTTCCCAGTCCCACGATGAGGCGGAGTGGTGGTCGATCGGGTGTGGCAGACATTCATCTTGAAACCAGTGGCACTGGTTACTTTTTGTCGGCAGGTTTGGCGGGTGCTTTAGCTGCGGCGGCTTTTGCACCACCCTTGCCACCTTTACCTTTGCCGGCAGTCTCCTCTTTTTCGGCGCCTGCGACGACCACTTCGACCTTCGACGCGGAGACTCGGACTACGGTGAGTTCGCCGTCTGTGCGAGTTGAGACTCCTTCGGGCAGTTGGAGATCTTTGATGTGGATGGCGTCACCGACTCCGAGGTTGGAGACATCGATGGTAATGATTTCAGGAAGATCTTTAGGGAGACACTCGATTTCGATGGAGTGCATATTAATCTCGAGAATTCCGCCGTAATTTTTAACGCCGCTTGGTTCGCCGACGGTTTCCACGGGGATGCTGGAGTGAAGTTTTTCGTCTTCTTTGACCGCATGAAAATCTACGTGAAGAATTTTCTGGGTAATGGCGTCGTGTTGGACCTTTTGAATCAGGGCGAGGCGATTAGCTGGGCCGGTCGCGGTCTCGATAGTCAGATCGACAAGCACGTGTTCGCTGGTGGTTTGGCCGAGCAATTTTCCGATTTCGCGGGCGTTGATCGTGAGGTTAATGGATTCGACGTGACCGCCGTAGACGACTGCGGGAACGAGCCCCTGAGCCTTGATTTTTTTAACGGCAGTACGGCCGGTGGTGAGGCGCGTTTGCGCATTGAGGGTGAGATGTTTTGCCATAGGATGTTTAGACTTTTTCGGTTTCGTTGATACGGAAGAGAGAGGAGACGGACTCGTCGTCGTGAATGCGTTTAATGCCTTCACCGAGGAGTTCTGCGACGCAAAGGGTGGTGATGGGGAAGCCTTCGCCGTCGCGGACGGGCACGCTATTGGTGGTGATGAGTTCGGAGATGGGGGACTTATTAAAGCGCTCGATAGCGAGGTCGGAGAGCACCGCGTGGGAAACGCCAGCGATAATGCGAGCGGCGCCCCGTTCTTTGAGGATTTTCGCGGCACTGCAGAGGGTTCCGGCGGTTTCAGTGAGATCATCGACGAGGATGACGTCTCTGCCTTCGACTTCGCCGATGACATTGAGTGCCTCAATTTCGGTGGGGCTTTTGCGGCGTTTGGCGACGATGGCTAGGGATGCGCTCAGGGCTTGGGAGTAGGCGGAAGCCATTTTAAGTCCACCGACATCTGGGGAGACGACCACGGGGTTGACGATGCCCTTAGTGCGCAAGTAGCGAATGATGACAGGGGCGGCGAAAAGGTGATCGACGGGGATGTCGAAAAAGCCTGCAACCTGTTGAGCGTGAAGGTCCATGGTGAGGACGCGATCGACGCCGGCGGCGGTGAGAAGATTGGCGACGAGTTTAGCGGTGATGGGGACGCGCGGTTGATCTTTGCGATCTTGGCGAGCGTAACCGAAGAAGGGGATCACGGCGGTGATTCGTGCGGCGCTGGCTCGGCGGGCGGCATCGACCATGATGAGTAATTCCATCAGGTTCTGGTTGGTGGGGGGGCAGGTGGGCTGAACGAAGAAGACATCACGACCGCGGATGTTTTCGTTGATTTTCACAAAAGTCTCACCGTCTGGAAAAGTGCTTACAGTGGCGTCTCCGAGGGGCACCCCGATGCAATCGCAGATGCGCGTCGCCAATTGGCGATGAGCAGAGCCACAGAAAATTTTCATCTCGGTTTGTGAGCGGAACATGGATTTGGAAAAATGGGACGCGACTTTAGACCGCTTTTTTGCGAATACAAACGGAAAATTTGCGGAGTTTTCATTGGGGAAAACTGCGGGGGCGAGGACTGGGGGTGGATGAATGGATAAAGCGGGAAGAAAATCTTCATAAATTATCGGCAGTTCGTGGGGGTTGATGTAGGGTTTCGGACTTTTTTGCTGATGGGACCCATATTATATCCTGAAGAACTTCCGATCAGCGCGCGTCGGGTAGAGATTGTTGCGGCGTTAAAAGCGCATCAAGTGTTGATTGTGGCTGGGGAAACGGGCTCTGGTAAGACCACCCAGTTGCCGAAAATTTGTTTGGAGGCGGGTTTGGCGGTTCGGGGAAAGATTGGGTGTACGCAACCCCGGAGGGTGGCGGCATTGAGTGTTTCGCGGCGGGTCGCGGAGGAGTTAGGGGTGACCTGGGGGAGAGAGGTTGGATGCAAGATGCGGTTCAGTGATGATACGGGAAGAGAGACGCAGATTAAGTTTATGACCGACGGAATTCTGCTTGCGGAGATTCAATCGGATCCGCTTTTGCGGAGTTATTCGGCATTGATTTTGGACGAGGCGCATGAGCGTTCGTTGAACATCGATTTTCTGCTGGGCTATCTTCAAGGACTGCTGCGCAAGCGAGGAGATTTAAAGTTAATCATCACTTCGGCGACGATTGATACTGAGGCGTTTTCTAAGGCATTTGGAGGAGCGCCGATCATTGAGGTGTCTGGGCGTCTCTGGCCGGTAGAAATCCGCTATGCTCCGATTGAATCGGATTTGCTGGGGGAGGAAATTGGGCATATTGAGGCGGCTGTTCGGGCTACGGAAGACGCACTGCTGGAGTCTGATACGGGAGATGTTTTGGTTTTTATGCCGACGGAAAGGGATATCCGAGAGACCTGCGAACTTTTGGAGGGTGGACTAGGCAGTGGGATTGAAGTGATTGGTCTTTTTGGAAGAATGGCGTCTGCGGATCAGCAAAGAATTTTTACTTTTGGGGCGCGGCGTCGGGTCATTGTGGCGACGAATATTGCGGAGACTTCGTTGACGCTTCCGCGGATTCGATATGTGGTCGACGCTGGGTTATCGAGGATGAGTCGTTATAATCCCCGGACGCGGACCAAGCGACTTCCCGTTGAGGCGATCTCGCAGAGCAGTGCGAACCAGCGGGCGGGTCGAGCGGGACGGGTTCAGGATGGGATTTGCGTTCGACTTTATGACGAGGATGACTTTTTGAAGCGTCCGCGGTTTACGCAACCGGAGATTCAGCGGGCAAATTTGGCGGAGGTCATTCTGCGAATGAAGGCATTTCGGCTTGGTGAAATTGAGACATTCCCCTTTCTCAATCCTCCGATTGCGGCGGCGATTCGGGCGGGATATCAGCTACTCCATGAGTTGGGGGCGATCAACGATACCAATGAGTTGACGACACTGGGTCGGGAGCTGGCTGGGTTGCCAATTGATCCGACGCTGGGGCGGATGTTGCTCCACGCCCGAGAGGAAAAAGCCTTGCCAGAAGTGTTGATTATTGCGGCGGGATTGAGTGTGCCTGATCCGAGGGAACGTCCTGAGGATCAAAAGGAAGCGGCGGCGGCGGCGCATCGCGTTTTTGCTGATGCGGACTCTGATTTTCTGACCATCTTGAATATTTGGAAGGCGGCCCCAGTTGGAGAATCGAAGGGGAGTGGGAATGCGTTGCGACGTTTTTGCAAAGGGAACTTTCTTTCGGCTTCGCGGATGCGGGAGTGGCGAGACATTTATCGGCAGTTAGTGGATGCGGTGGATGGCCTGCGGCCTCGTGGGGGGGCGGTCACGGTGGAGGCGGATTACGGGGCGATTCACCGGTCCATTTTGACTGGGCTGATTGGGCAGATTGCTATTCGTCAGGAGCGCAATATTTACAAGGCATCTGGGGAGCGGATGTGCACCGTGTTTCCGGGGTCGAATATTTACGAGCGTCGGGAGAAGACTCGCAAAAATACTTCGGGAGTGAAGCCTGAGGAAAAGAGCAAGCAACCTGCATGGATTGTGGCGGGGGAGATCGTGGAGACTTCGCAGTTGTTTGCTCGGATGGTGGGGGGAATTAATCCAGAGTGGGTGGTGGAACTGGGGGCGCATCTTTGCCAATACCGATATGCTGAGCCCCATTGGAGTGCGAAAGCGGCGCGGGTTTTGGTTTTGGAGCGGGTGATGGTGAGTGGGTTGGAATTGGTGCGGCGCTGGGTTGATTTTGGAAGGATCGACCCCGTGAAGGCGACGGAGTTATTTATTCGTGGAGCTTTGGTGGCAGAGGAAGCGCGGATTGCGCATCGGTTTTTTATCGAGAATGGCCGGGTGCGAGATAAAATTGAGACGGCTTTAACGCGGGTGCGGAGTCGGCGTGCCCATGATTTAGAAGAGTCGATTTATTTATTTTATGCGGAGCGGCTTACGGGAATTTCATCGGTGCATGATCTGAATAGGTTGGTTCGTGATCGTTTGGCTTCTGATCCCGACTTTCTTTGCGCGACGGAGGAGGATTTGATTGGGGACGATGAAGCTACCTATGATCGGACACTTTTTCCCGACGAGGTGAGGATGGGGCAAACTGCGCTTCCGGTGACTTACGCGTATAGCCCTGGTGAAGAAGCGGATGGGGTGACCGTGCGGGTGCCGTTGCCGATGGCGGCGCACCTGACGACTGGACAGTTGCAATGGATGGTTCCCGGGTTGCGGGAGGAGCAGATTGGGGTGTTGCTCCGTGCTTTGCCGAAAGCGACGCGCAAGATGCTCATGCCACTGGAAGCGAAAGTCGGTCAAATTGCGAGGGAGTTTGATCCTGGGCGCGGGGAATTTCTTTCGGGATTGGCGGAGTTTATTTCGCGTCGGTATCGGGTTGCGGTGAGGGCGGGAGATTGGCCAGTTCACAGTCTTCCGTTGCATTTAAAACCGCGGATTGAAGTGGTTGATGGAAAGAATAAGACGGTAGCGAGTGGGCGAGACCTTGTGATGATTCACGCTGTGGTGGAGGGGCGGGAAGTGGTTTCGGATGCATGGAGGAAAGCGGCGGATCAATGGGAGCGTCGGTCGTTGAGTGCTTGGACTTTTGGGGTGATTCCGGAGGTGGTGGAGGTCGAGGAGATCGCTGGAACCAAGCAGGTGGGTTATCTTGGTTTGGTGGAGGTGGAGAGGCGGGTCGATTTACGGATTTTTCCGAAGAGAATGGAGGCGGAGCGTGAATCGCCGGCGGGGGTGCGACGACTGGGGGAGATGGTAATGGTGCGAGAATTGGAGCAGTTGTGGAAGGATTTGGGGGGAATGGTTCGACGGAGCGTGCCGAGGGAGAAAGAGGGGAGGGGATTTCAGGTGGCGCTTGAAAATTTTGGGGGACAACTTGCGGGGAAGTCGCGAGATGAGATTTTACCAGAGGTGATGCAGAAATCGGCTTATGAGCATATTTTGAGGCATCTCCTTTCTCTCCATCCGATCTTTCCACTTACGGAAGAGAGGTTTGTGGGGATGATCGAGGCCGCGAGACGGGATATGCCCCGGGTGGTGGCTCGGGTGCAGGGAGCGGCGAAGTTGGTCGGCGAACTTCGGGCGAAGATTTTGGCGAGTGGGAAGGGCTATGTTGGGATGGATGCGGATGTGCGACGGCTGGTCCCTGCGGACTTTCTCGCGATCACGCCGCATGGGCAGCTGGAGCATCTTCCTCGGTATTTGCGAGCAATGGAGGTTCGAGGGGAACGGGCGGCGCTTAGTCCGGGAAAAGACGAAGAAAAGGCGCGTCAACTCTTGCCGTTTATCGGTTGGGAAGCGCGGGTGATCGAGTCAAGGCGTGAGGAGTTTCGGTGGATGCTTGAGGAGTTTAGGGTTTCGATTTTCGCGCAGGAGCTTGGGACGGCGCAGCCTGCTTCGGCGATGCGTTTGAGAGCCCTTGGATCGTTTTGAGTGAGTGTTTGGTGGGCGACAATTTTCAGGGGTTGTCTTTGGTGCCATTTGGGGATTAGTTCGGGAGAGTCATTCTGCTCAATTTCAATCCAGCACCCCGTTTATTTATGCTTCGAATTTCTGGTCAGCCTGGTCGCGATCTTTGTGACGCACACTTGGGAGTTTCTCGTCGGGACGTCATTCGGGTGGGGGGCTCAGCGATCATGGGACTGACGCTCGGGTCGCTCTTTAAATTGCAAGCGCAGGCTGTGGAGTCGGTGGGATCCTCGGAGGCGCCAGTGAAGGGTGGGCCTGGTTGGGGGAAAGCCAAGAGTGTGATTATGGTTTATTTGCAGGGTGGTCCTTCGCAGATTGATTTGTGGGATCCGAAAGAGAATGTTTCGGATAAAATTCGCAGTCCGTTTAAAAATATTCGGACGAAAATTCCGGGAATTAACTTTACGGAAATTCTGCCGAAGCTGGCTCAACTGAACGACAAGATGACGATGGTTCGTTCGATGAGTTACACGCCGAACGGGTTATTTAATCATACGGCGGCGATTTACCAAATCATGACTGGGTATACCACCGACAAGGTTTCGCCGTCGGGCCAGCTTGAGCCGCCGAACGCCAAAGATTACCCGAACTTTGGTTCGAACATTATTCGATTGAAGCCTCCGACCGAACCGATGTTGCCGTTTGTGATGCTTCCTCGTCCGTTGCAGGAATCGAATGTCGTGGGCAAGGGTGGGACGGCGGGATTTCTGGGGAAAGGATTTGATCCCTACACGCTTTTTCCGGATGGGGATGACATGGATATGTCGAAGATGAACCGGATTCGGGTTGATGATTTGAATTTGCGTCCTGATGTTTTTGCGATGCGTTTGAAGCGTCGGGCGTCGCTTCGTCAGGCGATTGAGGAGACGATGCCTGACATTGATCAAGCGGTAGCCAATTACCATCTCGACGAGTACTACGGGAAAGCACTTGATTTGGTTACGAGTGGAAAGGCCCGGGACGCGTTTTCGATTGATCGGGAATCGGCGAAGATGCGGGAAAGTTATGGGTTGAATACCTTTGGGCAGAGCTTGCTTTTGGCTCGGCGTTTAGTGGAAGCGGGGACGCGGGTGGTGGAGGTGATTTGGCCGAAGGTGGCGAATTCGGATAACCACTCTTGGGATACGCATACGGAGCTGACGAAGCGGATTAAGACGCAAGCGGGACCGATGCTGGATAATGGATTGAGCGCCTTTATTGAGGACTTGGATCAGCGTGGATTGTTGGATGAAACGTTAGTGGTGGCGCTGGGAGAGTTTGGACGCACACCTGAGCGAGGTCTCAGTACGAGTGGAAACTCGAATAGTTCGGACGGGCGAGATCATTGGCCTTATTGTTACACGGCGTGTTTGGCTGGGGCGGGAATTAAGCGTGGGTACGTTCATGGGGAAAGCGACGCCACGGGATCGAGTCCGAAGTCTGATCCGGTTCACCCGACGGAGATCCTCGCGCTTATTTACCACGCGTGCGGGATTGATCCAGATACGATCGTTCATAATCATCTCAATCAGCCGCGTGAGTTAGTGAAAGCAAAGGCGGTGACGGCTCTTTTTGCATAATTGATGAAGTTCAGGTGCCAGATTTGCTGGGAGAAAACTGGGCTGGGGTGGGAATCGCTGATGGCTCTGGTCGTGATTGCGGTGCTTTTGCAGTGGATCGGGGAGGAATTTCCATTTTCAAATTTTCCGATGTATTCCAACCTTTCACCAAAGAGCGATTACTTGTTTTTGACGAATGCGAAGGATCAACCGATGGGGTGCCAATCGATTTTCAATTTGAAAACGGATGTTTTAAAAAAGATGTACAATGCTCGTTTAAAAGAGCTTAAGGGAAAGTCTTTGGATGCTGTGGATGGACGGAGGCAAGCAGGGAGGAAGACGCTGACGGATTTATCGTCGCGTCAGAGCGAAGAGGTTTTGCAGATTGTTGGGGTTGGCGGGTTACGACTTTATCGGGTGGAATTGACGCGAACGAGGGGGAAGATTGATTCATCGACTGAGTTGCTTGTGGAGATTCCTCCCTTAAAGAAGGATGATCGGGGGGGCGAATGAGTCAGGGTTGGATGGTACCGCGATTTCAGCCGGCACGGTTGATTGAGTTTGCGTGGTGGGAGATGTTTTTCTTTCGTTTGGGTTGTGCGCTGTTGGTTTGGTGGCAATTTCCGAGTCTTGAGCAATATCATCAGATGCCATTTCCTCGGGGACTGGGCCATTGGATGGATTTAACTTTTTTGAGTGCCCCTGGGACTGATCGAATACTTGTCTGGATCTGGTTGCCGTGTCTGGTTCTTTATGTTTTGGGGCGGGGAACCGTGTTCACTTTGGGGGTGATTGTCGCGGTTTACTCTGCCGCTGGATCCTTGGTGAATTCGCAGGGGGCGACATCGCATACGCACCAGCTTTTAGTGATGACTTTGATTGGTCAGTGGGTGGCTGCGCTCTGGGATTTTGGGGGGACGTGTTGTCGGGGCAACGTGGGGATATGGGTTGATTCCAATCGTCGTCAGCAGGCGATGGCTCAGGTGGCGCGGATCGTGATTTCTGCGGCTTACCTGACCTGTGGTTTGAGTAAAATCGTGGCCACGGGTGGAGCGTGGATTTCGCGCACCCCGAATCTTGCGTTGGGAATTATGAAGTCGCATGCCAACTATTTTTACGACGACCTTCAGGTGACTAATCCATTCTTTTCCAGCACAGTGCCGCATTGGATGATGGATCATCCTTTGGCAACCTGCTTGATTTTTGGGCCGGGATTATTGATTGAGCTCTTTCTCTTTCTGGGTCTTTTGGGGCGGGGATGGTCGTTGGTTTTGGGGGCGATTGCCGTGGTCTTTCACTTAATGGTGGGACTGATAATGCTCCTCTTTTTCACCGCTCATATTTGGCTGATCCTCCTTTACTTTGTTAATTTGCCTTACTGGTTGGTCCGTTGCGGTGGAGCATTGAAGGCGAAGTTTTTTGTGGGGAATGAAAGCAGGCGAGTGGTGGAGGTGGGGGAATGAGGGGGTCAATGGAAGGTGTCTTGCCTATGGGGGAAAGAATCGTGGTGGTTTTTGATTCTGACTGTGGATTTTGCCAAGCTTGTGTTGATTGGTTGGCGTCTCGTGCTCGGCGGGAAGGGGTGGAGATTGATTGTGTTGCCTATGAGGATCTTAGCGCCCGCGATCGGTATCCTGAGATTGATTGGGGGCACGGAGATTCGGGGATGCAGATTCGGTTAGCGGATCTTCGTGTGCGCAAGGACATTCGTGCGGTGGCGGCGTGTCTGGGGCTTTTACGGAATTGGCGATGGCTGGGTGGGTTGCTGGATTTTTGGATGTTTCGGTCGATCAACCAATTGGGGTACAGGGTGGTGGCGATGAATCGTCGGCGGATTTCAGGGTGGATGGGGCTTCGTCAGTGTAAAATTCGCCCCCGTGGTTGAAGGGCGGGAAGTTTTTCATCCTCGCCAAGGGAGGGGAATGGGCTCAACGTTTGGGCATGCCGCTTGATCTTCGATGTCTGGTTGCTGGGCGGTTGGGGGAAAACTATCTTCTTCATGAGGAGCACTTGAATTCGACATTGGTTCGGGTGCAACGGATCATTGGGTTTGATGCGGTTTATGCTCGGGCGGAGGGGGCGTATCTTTATGATTTAGAGGGGCAGGAATACTTGGATTTTCTTGGCGGGTATAGCGTCTTTAATGTGGGCAGGAATCATCCTGAGGTGAAGCGGGCGTTGCGGGATGTTTTGGAGATGGATTTGCCGAATATGGTCCAGATGGATTGTTCTTTGTTGAGTGGTTTGCTTGCGGAAGCCCTTTTGAAGAAGACGCCGAAGCATTTGGACGCGGTTTTTTTCTGTAATTCAGGTACTGAAGCTGTGGAAGGAGCGATTAAATTTGTGCGCGCGGCCACGGGGCGGAGCGGGTTGATTTCGTTGGAGAAGTCCTTTCACGGGCTATCGAACGGGGCGCTTTCGGTGATGGGGGACGAGAGCTTTCGGGAGGGATTTGGGTCACTTTTGGAAAACTGCGAGCGGGTGCAGATGGGAGATTTGGAGAGACTGGAGGAGATACTTCGGCGGCGACTGACTGCAGGGTTGTTGATTGAGCCGGTGCAAGGGAAGGGCATTTATTTTCCTCGGGACGACTTTTACCGGGAGGCGGAGAAATTGTGTCGGAAGTATGGGACGCTCTTAATTTGTGACGAAGTGCAGACGGGGTTGGGGCGGACGGGTCGCTGGTGGGGATTTGAGCATTGGGGATTGGAGCCAGATGTCATCACGGTGGCGAAGTCATTGAGTGGGGGTTATGTGCCTGTTGGAGCGGTGATTACGCGGCGGGAGATTTATCAGAAGACCTTTAGTCGACTGGATCGGTGCGTGGTACATAGTTCTACATTTGGGCGGAATAATTTAGCGATGGCGGCTGGTCTGGCGACTTTGTCGGTGATTGATGAGGAGGGCTTGGTGGAGCGGGCGAGGGAGCAGGGGGCAGAGTTGATGGGGCGTCTGGAGGGATTGAAGGCGAAGCACTCGATGATTAAAGAGGTCCGCGGTTTAGGGTTGATGATTGCGATTGAGTTTCAGGAGCCGAGGGAACTGGCGATGCGATTGGGTTGGAAGTTGTTACACCGGGTAGAGCGTGAATTATTTACGCAGATGATTGTGACCTCGCTCTTTCAGAAGCATCGGATTATCAGCCAGATTGCGGGGCACGCGATGGATGTTTTGAAGATTATTCCTCCGTTGATCATCGGTGAGCGGGAGATTGGGCGTTTTGTGGAAGGATTGGATGATGTTTTGGAGGATTGCCGGCGGTTTCCTGGGCCGATTTGGGATTTGGGAGCGAATTTTCTCCGGGATTCGATGAGAGGGGTGAAGAGGGCGGCGGTGAAGACTGTGGAGATGAGTGAATGATGAATGAGGGGAAGTGGAAATTTAGTGGCGACAACTGGCGTTTCCATAGTTAACACCTCTCAGATGACGACACCAATCTGGAGCGGAGTATTTCCTGCAATCACCACCCAAATGTTTCGCGACGGATCGATTGATTTGGAGGGAACTGGGCGCCATCTAGAAGTGCTGATGGCTTCTGGGGTATCTGGAATGGTGATGTTGGGATCGTTGGGGGAGAATCAGGCGATGAGCGGGGAGGAGAAGCGGCGGGTGATGGAGTTTGCGGTTAAAGTGGTTGGGGGGAGGATTCCCGTTTTGAGTGGGGTAGCGGAGACGAGTACGGGGGAAGCGGTGCGGTATGTGAAAGATGGCGAAGCGTTGGGGGTTGATGGTTATATGTTGATGCCAGCGATGGTTTATCGGCCAGCGGATGCTCGGGAGACATTGGGACATTTTCGGACGGTGGCGGCGGCGACGGGGCTACCGATGATGGTTTACAACAATCCGATTAGCTATGGGAACGACATTACCCCAGAGATGTTTGTGGAACTGGCTGAGGTGAAGAACTTTGTGGCGTTGAAGGAGTCGAGTGGGGACACGCGAAGGGTCACGGATTTGAGGAATGCGGTGGGAGATCGGTATGCGATTTTTACTGGGGTGGACGATTTGGCTTTGGAGAGTGCGGTATTGGGGATTGACGGTTGGGTGGCGGGGACGGGGATTGCCTTTCCGGAAGAGAACCAGTGTTTGTGGGAGTTGATGAAGGCTGGTCGGTGGGCGGAGGCGGTGGAGATTTACCGGTGGTTTTCGCCGTTGCTTCACTTGGATGTGCACGGGAAATTTGTGCAATACATTAAGTTGGCCGTGCAAGAGTGTGGGCTGGGTGCAGAGTGGACGCGGGCGCCACGGTTGCCGCTGATTGGGGAGGAGCGGAAGGCGGTTCTTGGGGTCATTCACAAGGGAATGGAGAACCGTCCGCAGTTGCCAAAAGTGGCATCGGGAAAGAAATAAGCTGGATTGGCAAGGGTGACTGACGAGGGGATACCGAAGCATGATCGCGGAGCGAAAAATTTGAGGTGCCGAGGATGATGCGTCGATTTGACTGGATGGGAGGTTGGGGATGTTAAAGGGGGAGGGGGTGCGAAGGGTGGGGGTGATTGATTCGCATACGGGAGGTGAACCGACGCGGATTGTGGTGGAGGGCGGGCCAGATTTAGGAGGTGGAAGTGTGGCGGAGAGGGCGCAAATTTTTGGGGAGAGGCACGATCATTTTCGCCGTGCGGTGGTCAATGAGCCCCGAGGATCGGACGTATTAGTTGGGGGACTGGTGGTGGAACCGGCGGATGTTTCGTGTGCTGTGGGAGTGATCTTTTTTAACAATGTCGGAGTGTTGGGGATGTGTGGGCATGGGACGATTGGGTTAGTGACGACCTTGGCATATATGGGGAGGATCGGGGTGGGAGCGCATCGCATTGAGACGAGTGTTGGGGTGGTGACCGCGACATTGAGTGCGGATGGGAGCGTTTCGGTGGAGAATGTGGAGAGTTTTCGTAAAGCATTGGTGGAGATTGTTTTGGATTGTGGGGAGAGAGTGAGGGGTGAGGTGGTTTGGAGTGGGAACTGGTTTTTTCTGGTTGGTGGCGATGGGGAAGATTTGGTGATTGGGAGAGTGGCAAAGTTAACGGAGAGGGCGTTACAAATTCGGGAGGCAATTCATCGGGCAGGATATCCTGAGGTGGATCACATTGAGATTGGAGGGGGGGCGTTGGGTGAGGGTGGGGATGGGAGAAACTTTGTGTTGTGCCCTGGTGGTGCGTATGACCGATCGCCTTGTGGAACGGGGACGAGTGCGAAGTTGGCGGTATTGGCGGTGGATGGTCAGTTGTTGGAGGGGGAGGAATGGGTTCAGGAGAGCATTATTGGGAGTCGATTTCGGGGGTCGTTTCGGTGGGTGGACCGAGAGGGTGGGGTGATTGCGCCGACGATTACGGGGCGGGCGTATGTGATAGCGGAGGCGAGTCTTCTGCTGGATCCGCGCGACCCATTTTGTTGGGGGATCGGATAAGCGGTGGAGAAGCGCGTGGTGATTATTGGGGGAGGGATTATTGGGTTATGCGTGGGGTATTACGCCCAGCGGCGAGGGTATCGGGTGACGATTGTGGAGCGTGGGGAGCGCGGTGATGATTCGTGTTCGGTGGGGAATGCTGGGATGATCGTGCCGAGTCATTTTACGCCTTTGGCGGCGCCTGGAATGGTGGCTATGGGATTAAAGTGGATGGGAAGTCCGGAGTCGCCGTTTTATCTTAAGCCGCGTCTGGACTGGGATTTATGGCGGTGGGGCTTGAGGTTTTGGCGGGCGTCCACGCCGGAGAGGGTGAGAATGGCGGCGCCCTTGATTCGGGATTTATCTTGGGCGAGTCGGGAGTGCTATGAGGAACTGGCCGAGCGAGTGGGGTTGGTTTTTGGTTTGGAGAAGCGAGGTTTATTGATGTTGAGTAAGACGGAGAAGGGGCATGAGGAGGAGAGGCGGATGGCGGTGAAGGCGGTTGCTTTGGGAATTTCTGCGGAGGTGCTGGACGGGGCGGGGGTGGCGGTGCTGGAGCCGAATATAACCATGGATGTGGTTGGGGGCGTGTACTTTTCGCAAGATTGTCATTTGTCACCAAATCGATTTCTGGAGTGTTTGGAACGGGCGATTGATGCGGGTGGTGGGGCGTGGAGTTATGGTGCGGATGTTTTAGGGTGGAAGAAGGTTGGTAATAAATTGGGGGCGGTGGTGACGACAAAGGGTGAGGTGGAAGGGGATGAATTCGTGTTATGCGGTGGGGCATGGTCATCGGAGTTGGGCAAACAGTTGGGGTTGGAGTTGCCGTTGCAGGCGGGTAAGGGCTATGCGCTCACCCTGTCTGAGCCGCGAGAAATGCCAAAGATTTGTGCGATTCTGACTGAGGCGCGGGTGGCGGTTACTCCGATGGGATCGGGGTTGCGGTTTGGGGGGACGATGGAATTTTCTGGGCTTCATGGGGAGATTGATCCGCGCCGGGTGCGGGGAATTATTCGGGCGGCTCCGAAGTATTATCCCCATTTTCGGGAGGAAGATTTTGAGGGGATTCGGCCGTGGAGCGGATTGCGTCCCTGTTCTCCTGATGGGTTGCCGTATCTTGGACGGGTGGGGAATTACGCCAATTTGGTGGTGGCGACTGGGCACGCGATGATGGGGCTGAGCCTTGGGCCGATTACGGGGAAGCTCGTGGCGGATATTTTATCGGGAGTGGAGCCGAAGATCGGGTTAGGTTTACTGGATCCCGACCGGTTCATGGGGGGGCGCAGGCGTTATCCTGTCAACCTCAGCAAGGGGTGACTGAAAAAGGGGAGTGGATCTTGAGGGTTGCGTGAGAGTCTTCTGCAGATCATTAATTTCTGGTGAGCAAACGATCAAATCTCCATCCGGTTTTCGTTCCTATTCCTTCGCCGGACCAGCCTGGCGTTTTGAGTGCGGGAGTGGATTCCGTGCATCACGAGGTGACCATTGATTTTGACCCCAAGGTGATTTCGGATGATGGCGTGCGGCAGATCGCGGAGAAACTTGCGCCCATCGGCCACCAGCAATACTGCAAGGCCCTTCTGCGTCTGGGCGGGAAGGCCTCGGGGGCGGCGGAGCAAAAGCTGGAATACAAGGCACAGAAGATCGAGGGGATCCGTCGGGCGCGAGCGACTTTTAGGGGTGGGGTGATGACCGTGACCTTTGATGATGGACGACTTTCTGAGGCGGAGGTGATCGAGCGAGTCCGCGAAACTGGGGCGGCGGTGAAGCGATACGAGGCGGAGGCGGAGCACCAGCCTGCGAGCGCTCGCGAGTGGAGCACCTATCTGACGACGGGCGACCGCCTGGAAGTGCTGTGCATGGTGCTGACATTTATCTTCATGGTCACCGGCTGGATTACAGCGAAGTGTGGCGTGGCGTGGCACGATGTTTTTTACGTCGGCGCCTATTTTGCGGGCGGTTATTTTGGGGTGCGCGCTGGGCTGGCTTCGTTGCGGCAATGGACGATCGACGTCGATTTGCTGATGGTGCTCGCCGCCCTCGGTGCCGCGGTGGTCAATGCCCCATTTGAGGGGGCGATGTTGCTCTTCCTCTTCTCGCTTTCGAACGTCTTGCAATCCTACGCGATTGAACGCACGCGCCGGGCGATTCAATCCCTGATGAAACTCCGTCCAGAGAAAGCGCTGGTGCGCCGCGAAGGTCTGACCGTCTTGCTTCCCGTCGAGGAGCTGGTCGTCGGTGATGTCATCGTGGTCCGGCCTGGGGAGAGTATTGCACTTGATAGCGTGATCGTTGAAGGCAACAGCGCCCTCGATCAGGCGTCGATTACCGGCGAGTCGATGCCCGTGTCAAAGGGTGTCGGGGATGCGGTCTTTGCTGGGACGATCAATCAAACTGGCGGTCTGGAAATTCGGGTGACTAAACTTGCGAAGGATTCCACGATCGAGAAATTGGTGAGGATGGTGGAGGAGGCGCAGTCTGAGAAAGCGGAAACCCAGCGTTTTCTTGATCGCGCCGAGCAATGGTATGCGGTGGGAGTGATCCTCTTCACGCTTGGTCTGATGATCGTTCCGATGGTTTTTCAGCATGAGCCGTTTCAGGCGGCGTTTTACCGTGCGATGACGGTGATGGTCGTGGCCTCGCCGTGCGCGTTGATCATCAGCACACCGGCCTCGATTCTTTCGGCGATTGGTGGGGCGGCTCGCCGTGGCGTCTTGTTTAAAGGGGGAGTCCATTTGGAACGGGCGGCTACGGTGAAGGTCGTGGCCTTCGATAAAACGGGCACGCTTACGGAAGGAAAGCCACGAGTGACCGAGATGGTCTTGGATGACGGGGTCGTTGATTTTCGGGTAGCGCCCAATGGGGCGGCGCTTGCCTTGCTGGGGCTCGTCGGCGCGGTTGAAGTGAAGTCCGAACATCCTCTGGCTCAGGCTATTGTCAATGAGTGTCGGCAACGTGGATTGGCGTTGGAGGAATGCACTGGATTCCAATCTATCTCTGGAAAAGGGGCGAGCGGTGTCGTTGGTAAGAGGCGTATTGGGGTCGGGAATGCGCGGTACTTTACTGGGCAGAATGTGATCATCCCGGAGGCATTCACCGCGCGGCTCGCCGCCCTGCAGGACGAGGGAAAGACCTGTGTGATCGTCGGTGAGCTTGATGAAAGAGGGGTTACGGCGAAGATTCTGGGAGCCGTGGCGATCGCGGATGTTTTGCGGCCGGAAGCTGGGGCGATCATCCAGCGGCTCAAACTCAACGGGATTGAGCGGGTGGTCATGCTCACTGGAGATAATCCCCGCGTGGCTTGGGCGATTGCGAAGTTGGCTGGGGTTGATGAGTTTCACGCTGATCTTCTTCCTGAGGATAAAGTGCGGGTGATCAAGGAGTTGAAGAGTATTGGACCTGTGGCCATGGTGGGCGACGGGGTCAATGATGCGCCGGCACTGGCGACTGCCACGGTTGGCATTGCCATGGGTGCGGCGGGCACCGATGTGGCGATGGAGACAGCGGACATTGTTTTGATGAGCGACAATCTTCAGAACATCGTTTTTGCTCTTGAGCTGGCGCGTCAGGCGCGGCGGGTTATTTACCAAAACCTCCTCTTCTCGATGGGAGTGATTCTTGTGCTGGTGGTGTCAGCGCTGGGTTTTGCGCTCCCCCTCCCCATTGGGGTCGTTGGTCACGAAGGGAGCACCGTGCTCGTCTGCATCAACGGCCTCCGCATGCTGGCCTTTCGTTCATCGGTAAAAGGTTCGGGCTCAAACCGCAAGGGCCCGTAGACTGGAGGGGTGGTGCGAAAAGCAGGATGAAGGGGAGCGACGGGGAATCTTCTCTTCGGCGGCCTGGAGGCGGAAAGAGTGGGCAAGGGAGTTCGCTATTTTCTGGTTTTGGAGTGGGAGGAATGAGGGGTGGCAGTTGACATTGGGGTAGAGATTCGCTTTATTTCCGCCCCCAATCAATGAAACGACTGCTCATCACTTTGATCTCGTTCGCCGCCGTGATTACCGCCTCAGCGAAGGTTTTCCCGCGAAAGGATACGGAGACAAAATCGGAGCAGCTCGATAAGGCGAAAGTGCTTCCATTGGCGTTGGATGACGCCTTTGAATTTCGGAAGGTGAAGACGCTTTTGAATGATCGGGAAATGGAAAAGGCGACCCTTGATCCGATGATCGCCTTTGAGCGGCAGCGCATTAATTTTGGGGCGGTGACGGAGTATGACCGCGAGCAACGGCGAGGGCATTACTTCACTTTTTTTTGGCGGGTGAAGCGTCCGGCGAATCTGACGATGCGGTTGGAGTATCGTCAGCAACGATTGGGAGCGTATGTCCAGGCGAAAGAGGTCAACTATCCGTTGGCCAAGGGATCGATGGTGACGGATTTCCAGATTATTGGTGACGACTATCATCATGAGGGAAAAATCACGGGGTGGCGGGCGTTATTGATTGAGAACGGGAAGATTGTGGCGTTGAAGCAATCGTTCCTTTGGAATTAAACTTTTGATGAAACCGACCATGAACTCGGTGGTTGCCGTTGGAGCGGGCGTCGGTGAAGCGTGCTTGAGGCGGAGCGATTTTAGGTTGTGAATACGCCTGCGAATATTCTCGTGGGGACGACGGCCGGAGGAACGGTCTGGGTTCGAGTGGAGGGCAAGGGAACATTTCAAAACAGCTCGGTGTTGAAGGACTTTTTTAAGAGCATGATTCAGGAGAAGCACACCGATTTTGTGGTCGATTTGCGCAACTGTTCGGTGATGGACTCGACGTTTATGGGGACATTGACGGCGATTGGGTTGGGCTTGAGGGATTTAGGGCAAGGGAAGTTGCGTTTGGTGAATCTGAATGAGCGCAACCTCGAGTTGTTGAGTAGTTTGGGGCTGGATCAGCTTTTGACGATCGTGCCGAATGGAGATCTGGGATCAATGGGGCCCAGCGAGGAGAAAGCGCTGGATAGTAATCGTGCGGATAAGTTGACGGAAAAGCAGACGATGCTTGAGGCGCATGAGGCGTGTGTGGCGGCGGATCAGGCAAACGCGGCGATTTTTAAGGATGTCATTGAATATCTGAAACAGAACCCGCATCGGCCCCACTAGGACGGATGTTGCTGGTTCTTCCTTATGTCTTGTTGGCAGTGCTGATTGGGGGCGGGGGGTATGTGTATTTTCGGCAGAGGAGAACGATTCGGGAGCTCCACCGGTCGCGGGAGAAGATCCAGCTCGAGGAGACGCGAGTTTTTGATTTTCTGCATGGTTTGGGGGAAGCCCTTTCGGAGACGAGCAAGCCGAATGAGTTGCACAATTTGATTGTTGAGGGGGCGTTGAGAATTCTCGGGGCTCAGGGTGGGGCGCTTTATCTTTCTGATCGGCTCACGGGCATGCTTCGGCTGAGTTTTGCGACGCGGAATTGTCCGCCCTTTTTCGAGGTATCGGCGGAGACGCGAGTGCAGGCGGGGTTTAATTGGCCGAGTTATCTACGTCGGACCTTGGTGGGACCCGGTCAGGGGTTGCTTGGGCGGGCATGGAAAGAGGGGGACTCGATATTTTTGGCGGACGATGATCCGAGGCTGGAGGGGATGTCTGGGGGGGCGATGGAGGTGAAGAGTGCGATGCTCTGCGCGTTGCGGTATGGGGAGCAAAATCTTGGGGTTTTGGCAATCGCGCGAGATTCGACGGGTGATGGGTTGCAATTGTCGGAGTTTCAGATTTTCCAAGCGATCGCTGAGCAATCGGCTTTTGCACTTTACAATGCGGTGGTTTTTTCGGAGGTCGCGGAAAAGAAGCGACTCGATGAAGATTTAGCGATGGCGCATGAAATCCAGCGAATTCTGTTGCCTGCTGACGCTCCGAAGATTGAGGGATTTGAGGTTGCGGGGATCAATCTCCCTGCGAGGCAAGTGAGTGGTGATTATTACGACTATATTCCCGTGGACTTGACGCATTGTGGGGTCGCGATTGCGGATGTTTCGGGCAAAGGGGTGCCGGCGTCCTTGATTATGGCGATGTGTCGGAGCGTCCTGCGTTCGCGAGCGACGGGGCAGAATTCGCCATCGAGCGTTTTGAAAGTGGTGAATGCGCAGCTTTTTCCCGACATCAAAGAGGATATGTTTATCAGCATGGCCTATGTGATTCTGGAGCAGGGAAATTCCACTTTGACCTTGAGTCGTGCGGGGCATGATGCCCCCCTTCATTATCGCGCGTCGGGCGGGGAGGTAACGAAAATCAAGCCACCGGGGATGGCGCTTGGAATTGACAGTGGAGGCGTCTTTAATAGGATTACTTCTGACTTTTCCTTGACGCTTGAAACGGACGACTGCTTGGTGTTATACACTGACGGAGTCACTGAGGCACTGGACGCAAAGGGTGATGAGTTTGGCTTAGCCAAAGTGATCGAATCGATTCAATCGAGTGCGAGCACTGGGGCGGCTGGGGTCATTGCAAAGATCACGGAAAGCCTCCGAAATTTTGTGGGAAGCCAACCACAGCACGACGACATCACCTTAATTGTCATACGAAAAACCTAATTTTATGAGTCAAGATATTACTGAACCCAATCCAATCAACGAAGAACTGAGTGAAATGGCACCGGAGGCGGAAGTTTCGGGGCCTGGGGTGGCTGGGCAAAATCAAGCGGAATTGGAGCGTTTCCGCGATTTGGCGTTTCGCAATCAGGCGGACTTAGAGAATTTTCGGAAGCGTGCGGTCCGGGAGAAAGAGGAGGCGATTAAATTTGCGAACGCCCATTTCTTGGAGCGGTTGATCCCGATTCTGGACAACTTCGAGTTGGGGTTGAACGCGGCGCGGGTGGGTTCGGAGGGTTCCCCGATTCTTTTGGGGATGGAGATGGTGTCGAAGCAGTTGGCGGATTTTCTGGTGGGGAGTGGGGTGGAGGCGGTAAATGGGGAGGGGCAAGTTTTTGATCCGCATCTTCATGAAGCGGTGGCGCAAGAGGAAAGTGAAAGCGTGGCGGACGGGGTGATTGTGCGCCAGTTGCGTCGTGGATATAAGTTGCGTGATCGGTTGCTTCGTCCGGCGACCGTGGTGGTTTCCAAAGGATCGGGAAAATCGGCGTAGGAGTGGTTATTGAAAAGCCTCGCCATTTTTGAAGTCACAGATCTCTGCGCCCTAATTTGTTAAAAACTCCATGAGTCAACGCGATTATTACGAAGTGGTGGGGGTTAGTCGGACCGCCACGGAAGAGGAAATCAAGCGAGCTTACCGAAAGCTGGCGGTGAAGTATCATCCTGACAAGAACCCTGGCGATCACAGTGCGGAGGAGAAATTCAAGGAGTTGGGTGGAGCGTATGAGGTCTTGATGGATGCGGAAAAGCGAGCGGCCTATGATCGCTACGGGCATGCGGCTTTTTCGCAGGGCCAGCGTGGGCGTGGGGCGGCTGGGGGCGGGCACGATCCCTTTGATATTTTTCGGGAGGTCTTTGGGCAAAGTGGGGGTGGTGGGGCAGGTATTTTTGAGCAGTTTTTCGGCAGTGCGCAGGGTGGTGGGCAAGGGGAGTCGAGGGAAGGCAAGTTGCGGGGAGCGGATTTGCGTTACGACATGCAGATCACCCTTGAGGAAGCGGCGGTGGGTTGTGAGAAGACCATTGAGGTGCGGAAGCAGGAGATTTGTTCTCCGTGCCAAGGAAGTGGTGCGGAGAAGGGGTCTAAAGTGGTGTCTTGTTTTGACTGTGGAGGGCGTGGGCAAGTGCTGACTTCGCGCGGATTTTTTCAAGTTTCGCAGACCTGTCCGCGTTGTCGGGGGACTGGGCAAGCGATTGAGCGTCCGTGCACGAGTTGCGGTGGGGAGGGTCGAGCGGAATCGACGAGCAAGATTAAGTTAAAGATTCCTGCGGGGGTGGATGAGGGGTCGAGGTTGCGGAGTCCACGAAATGGAGAAGCGGGCCAGCGGGGCGGGCCAGCGGGGGATCTTTACGTGGTGTTTCATATCAAGGAGCACGCGGTCTTTAAGCGGGAGGAGCACCACCTATATTGTGAGGTACCGGTTTCGTTTAGTGTGGCGGCGCTTGGGGGAGAGTTGCGGGTGCCCACATTGGAGGGGCAGGCGCAGGTGAAGATCCCTGCGGGCACGCAAAGTGGGACCTCGTTTAAGCTTCGCGGGCATGGCGTGACGGTTTTGAATAGCAATCAGCGGGGGGATTTGATTGTGCGGGTGGCCGTGGAAGTGCCGACGAAGCTGAGTATGGAGCAGCGGGCAAAGCTGGCGGAATTTTCGGAACTGATGGGGGAAGATAATTCACCGCTCAACCGAAGTTTTCTCGAAAAAGCCAAGGACTTCTTCCGTTAATCTTTGGGAGTCTGGGTGGGGATCGGGCGATTGGCCCTGCGGGGGTAGGAATTTTGGCAATCGATCCTTGGAGGGTGAGCGGTTCTCTGCTGGAATCTCGCGCCTATGTCAAAACCTCTCGTATTGATTATTCGCGACGGCTGGGGAATCCATCCTGGTGGCCGTGAAGAAGCGGCGGTGAACGGCGACGCCACCCTGTTGGCGCGGACGCCATTTCACGATCACCTTTACGCCACTTATCCGTGGAGCACCTTGAGTGCGAGTGGGTTGGATGTTGGGCTTCCCGCTGGGCAGATGGGCAATTCGGAAGTGGGGCATTTGAATTTGGGCGCTGGCCGAGTGGTTTATCAGGATCTGACGCGGATTAACCAGGCGATTGCTAGTGGGGAATTGGCGACCAATCGGATTTTGCAAGGGGCGCTGGCGCGGGCGCGGGGGCATCGGTTGCATCTTTTGGGGTTGGTGAGCGACGGCGGGGTGCATTCGCATCAAGACCATTTGATCGCTTTGGCGAATATTGCCAAGTCGGCGGGGGTGGAAGAGATTTTCGTGCATGCGATTACCGATGGACGCGACACCTCTCCGACGGGTGGGGCGGATTACTTGGCAACCGTGGAAGCGGGGTTGCGGCCGAGTGGGGCGAAGATCGCCACGGTGATTGGGCGTTATTTTGCGATGGATCGGGATCGGCGATGGGATCGGAACAAACTGGCTTGGGACGCGATCGTGTTGGGGCGGGGAACGGCAAGCAGTCTTTCGCCGAGTGAGGCGGTGCGAGCGGCCTATGCGGATGATCCGCGAGGGGACGAGTTTTTGCAGCCATTGATTTTTTCGCAGGCCAACGAGCAGCGGATTCGCGATGGGGACGTGGTGCTGTGGTTTAACTTTCGGGCGGACCGGGCGCGGCAACTTTCTTTGGCATTTCTGGAGAAAGACTTTGGGGGATTTGATCGAGAAGTGAGGCCAGCGGTGGATTATGTGACACTGACGGAATACGATGCAAACTACGGATGCCCGGTGATCTTTACGCCGCAGTCGTTAAAAAACCTTCTTGGGGAGGTGGTTAGCGCGGCGGGATTGAAGCAGCTGCGGATTGCGGAGACCGAGAAGTATCCGCATGTGACCTTCTTTTTTAACGGCGGGGTGGAGGTCGCTTCGGAGGGGGAAGATCGGATGATTGTCCCATCACCGCAGAACGTGCCGACCTACGATTACCAGCCAGAGATGAGTGCTCCTGAGGTGACTGCGCGGGTGGTGGCGGCGCTTCCTGACTATGATTTGGTCATCTTGAATTTTGCCAATCCTGACATGGTTGGGCACACGGGGGTTTTGGAGGCGGGAATCAAGGCGGTGGAGACGATTGATGACTGCGTGCGTCAGGTGGTGGAGCGGACGCTTCAGCTTGGGGGGGAGCTTTTGCTGACCGCTGACCACGGAAACTGCGAACAGATGCGAAATTTGGATGGATCACCGAATACTGCGCACACCACCAATTTGGTGCATGTGCTCCATGTGGGGGCGAACGTGGGAGGGGAAAAGATTCGGCGGGGAATTCTCGCGGATGTGGCTCCGACCTTGCTCCAGTTGTTGGGCGTCGCCCAGCCAGCGGAGATGACGGGGCGATCGTTGATCGAAATTCCTTAAATTTTAAAGAATTTGCATTGCACTTCTGGGGTGGGCTTGTAGTCTGTGTTCCCGTTTTGCGTTTGTGAGTTCAAACCAACGACGCTCTTTTTTACCCCGTGGTGTAACGGTAGCACAAGGGTCTTTGAAGCCCTTTGTCATGGTTCAAATCCATGCGGGGTAGTTTTGGGGAAAAATCGGGAGGATTGGAGGCGATTGGAGGATTGGGAATTAGGGATTGGGGGGGAGTCCCTTCGTTGGGAGGGGCGGAGATGCTGGTGGGTTATTCTTTGGGGAGACTGGTGAGCGCGAAGAGTGGTGGGGAAGAGATGCTGGTGAGGCGTTGAGATCAACGGCGACGATCAGTTTATTTCGACCGATGGCTAGTTGCGGGCAAGATGTTCTGGGTGATTTACTTTGGCCTTTCGGGGGGCGGCTCAGAGGAGGATGAATGGATCGGCGATTTTTCGTGAGTCGATTTGGGCTCCGCGGTTTTTGGTCAGGAAATTTTCTGACGGGTCATTCGTGGTAGGTGGTTTTCTGAATTGGCGGGTGACGCGCTCCTCTTTGTGAAAAGGCCGAGGGGACGGTGTGCGCGGATTTTTCGCGGTCAAGTTTCTTGGAACCGGGTGGCAAGTGGTTATTTTGATAAATAAATTTAAATTTGCCGGAAGTTGAGGGGTTTTTCTTCTTTCTTGGTTGGTAATTGGAAAATTTTTAAAGATTTTATTGATTAATTTAGCTAATACGATAAATTGATCACTACTCATTTAAGACCAAATCCCTAAGCCCCTAAGCCCCTAAGCCCCAATTTTCCCTTCAGCAAAGCCCGTCCTTGTAAAAATTATTTCATTTTAAACAAAACAAAAAACTCCATATCCAATGAAAATCATCTCCACCCGTAAATCCGTCCGTATCCTTGCTGGTTCCATCGCCGCTTTGCTCGCTGTGCAGGCTTTGCCAAGCGCGCAAGCCGCCACCTATTATTGGAATACCACCGCGACCGGTCTGTGGTCGGCGGGTGCGAATTGGTCGGATGATGCCGTCACCGGTGGACTGACGGGGTTTGCGCCTTCGTCGGGTGACTTCGCGGTGTTTAACCAATCGAGCGTCAACGGGGCGGAGATCATTCAGTTGGGGGCGAGCACGAGCGTTGGCGGGGTGACCTTTGGGAATACGGGGACGACGCTGCTCGATTCGGACAGCACGGTGCTCCGTAATTTCACCTTGGGCTCCGGCGGGATCACTCTGGGTGGGGCGGCGGGAGCGGTGACCTTGGGGGACGCGATCAACCCGCTGGCCATCTGGTTGGGATCTGGGCAAGCGTGGACGAACAACTCGGCGAGCCTGCTGACGGTGGCGAATGCCATTTTTAACGGCACCTCCACCTTGACGGTGGCGGGGGCGGGGAATACGACGATTGGCGGGGCGATCACGGGGGGCGCTGGCGGGGTGACGAAGACGGGCGCGGGCACCTTGATCCTTTCTGGCACGGGGAATAGCTACACTGGGGCGACCACGGTCAATGCAGGGACGCTGCAACTGAGCGGGGCAGGTGGAACAGTCACTGGCGCAACTACTTACACTTTAAATCTTGGTGG
>Ga0114970_10000520_pt1 | contig 29050 bp, 35 predicted proteins | sample M_140205_XF_Meta_FD_87030 | JGI IMG/M metagenome (GOLD analysis project Ga0114970, IMG submission 87030) | Freshwater microbial communities from Lake Montjoie, Canada to study carbon cycling - M_140205_XF_MetaG | ecosystem: Environmental > Aquatic > Freshwater > Lake | place: Lake Montjoie...
AATTGAAATTAAATTATTAACAGATAAAAAACTAACAAGAGACGATAGAGTATTTCTTAATACATTTGAAAGAGTATATAAAAGTTAAACATTTCCCCACCCTAAAAAGTGGGGATTTTTATGCATAATTTTCACGCCCCGGAAATCACCATAAACTTTTTTATGCAAGCCTGTTAGATTATAGAGATTAAATAATACTCCTCGTCATTTAGACATTTATTGGGAGTTCTCTACTATACCCACGATAAGGTCAGTGCCATCTCCTGTCGTGGGTTTTTTGTGCAGCATAATAAAACCCCTACTTTTTTAAGGTAAGGGTTCCGTTTAATTGGACTACAACTAAACTAGTATCAGTTATTCTACCGATTAGCGGCCTTGACCGCGATATTGTTTTGGTTTCGGTGCATGCTTATTATAAGACTTTACACCGCCAGTTTGATTTCCTTTGCGTTTCCCGAAGCTTACTTTGTTTGTGGATACTTTACTACTCTTTGCCATTATCGTCTATTTTAGAGTATCTAAAGTTGCACTATCAACCTTTACCGCAGTGCTATCACTTTTCATTTCAGTAGTTGTAGGAGTATAACATCCCCATACTAAAAATGATATTACTGTTATTGCAATAAATGCTGCAATGATTTTGTGTGTTTTTGTTATTTTCATATTGATTTTCCGTATTTTTCGTTTGTTAAATAATTCAACTCAATTGTTAGTGAGTTAATGTCTTTTGATAATTGTAAAACTAATTCTCTTAGTTCGTCAATCTGTTTTTGCTGTGCTTCAATTTTCAACTCCAAGTCATAAAGACTAGAGTTAAACTTTTCTTTACGAAACATGTGCATCATAATTTTTTATTTTGGTTCTTGAATTGGAATGCAGTTGGGGACTTCTTTGCCGTCCACATCTTTTGTTCCGTATTGCTCATAACCTTCCCAACATGGGTCTTCATTTTCTGCTAATAAACTTATACTTCTCATTTTAATTGCAACTCTATCCGCAGTAGATAAGTTCATATTTGCTTTTTCATAAGTATCTATACAAATTGCTACAGCCTGTCTTTGGTCATTATATTCTGGATATAATGCAGGTGTGCATCTTTTTAAGAAATCACTTTGATTTTCGTTTTTGTTTGGCTGAGGTATTGGCATAATTTAAGGTTTGTCTATTTTAACTACTTGTCCGTTAGGCATTCTAACGATTTTAATAGTTGCAGTTTCTAATAATATTGTTCCTATCATAATTTTAATTTATTGTGTAAGTAATTCCGTTTAATTCTAATTTGTCTATTAAATCATATACAAATGTTCTAGGTTCTCCCTTTGTCATATCATACATAATCATATATCCATATGCATTATAATTGTATCCAACACCTGGGTTTCTACTTGGCCCAAAGAATGTGAATACTTCTCTACCATCATATCTATCACCTTCAATAGTGCTACCCCATATCTTAAATGGAGTATTTTTATTTGTTAGTGTAAGAGTTCTTAGTCTACCAGCTGTAATCTTAATAGGTTTGCCAGCAAGTAAATAGATTTTATTATGGACTGAATTACTATTCATTATTTTAATGTAAGTCTATAAAGTGTTTGACCTAATAATTGTGCAACTTCATCTAATTGGTTTTGTATCCATGTATCTTGTGGTGCAGTCTTTCTTTCATCTTGCAACCAAGTATAACAATTTTTATAATAAGTAATTGTATCATCTGTTGTAGTCCAATTTGGTAAATCATGCACTTCGTAATCTTGTAGTCTACCATATATACCTGCATAACTTTCACTTAAAGTATCCATCAAATCTATAATGTTTTCATAAAACTTTTGTAATGCTTTATGTTCACTAAATGAGGTTGTTTGTTGATGCCATACAATAGCTTGTTGTTTTGCTGTATTAAAATACGATACTATCTCTACTATACTTGCCATAATTTATTTTTTTGTTCCTATCAATGCAGGGTGAATATAATTCTTTTTCTTTTTACCAGGACCAAATTGACCTGCGTATGTTGATGCAATACCAGGTTGTTCACCTTCTAATTCTAATGCATCTATTCTTTGTCCTTTTCTATATCTGTTATCTTGTTTAAGAATATGTTTAAGTTTGTCTAAAACCATACTTGCTTCATAATCTGATAACTCTGTAATCTCTTTTTCTAATGCAAGTTTTAAGTCTGACTTACGATGCTCAAACATACCTTCAATACTATATCCTCTAAATGTTCCGTCTTTTACTTTATTCCATACATCATCGTTTTCAACTTTGTATATTCCAAACCAAGTTCCAGCAGGTAAAGTAAAACCATAAAGATTTGATTTATCTTTTGCAGATTGTTCTATAATCCAATTTTCTGTAAGATATACTCCACCTACTTTATCACTATGTTCAACTGTCACCTTATGTGAATTACTATCTTTCATAAACTTCCTTGCAACTTTTTCAATTGTTTCAGGAGTAAAAAATACTTCGTAAGGTTTACCCTCACCATCTAATCTTAGTATTTTTTTATTTGGGATAAGTAAAGGCCCTGCAACTAAATGTTTCTCATCACTAATTGCTTGAAAGTGCATTTCTTTTCCAAAATACACAAAGTCACGACCCATAGCCGGTGCTTCTACAAAACTATTGGCAAATACACCATCTGTTTCGTCCTCAAGCATTAACTCAAATAAATCTAAATTATCTTTTTCCATATTATTCTAACAATAGTTATTTTAATTTTCCCACTATCCTAGTCCAAATGTTGCACCTCTATTAGTTTTTCTATCTAATGCCTGTTGAGACGATATATCTCCTGACACTACATATGCTCTAACTGGTTTACCACTACTCATTGCAAGTGTTTGTGCAATTTGACTTCCAGGTGTTGCAGCTTCTGTTCCAGTTATTTGTGGAGTTGCCAGTTTAAGTGCTCCTCCATATGCTGCAAGTGGTGGTTGTGATACAGCTGCTACTCCACCTCCTGCACTTGCTCCATTTTTTGGACTTGATAATATCTGTCTAGCTTTCATTGCTGCATTTAATACTGCTGCTATTTGAGTTGCATAGAATATTGGAAATGCAAATGCTGCTGCTGGCCCTGTTGCTTTAGCACTTTCTTGTGCAATATTTAATCCGTTAATGTATCCTTTTGCAACACCTATACCAATTTCTGCTAATGCAAATGCTTTACTTGCAGCAGTTCCTTGTTCAAACAAACCTGATAATGCACCAAATAGATTTCCTACCGCATCTAAGAATTGCACTTGTGCAGCAATTCTTGCATTATGTTCGTTTTGCTTACTAATAGTTAAATCTTTATCAACTTCTTTCTCTAATTTAGCATATTTAGCAATTATTTTTATTCTTTCAGCCTCTGTTAATTCTGTATTGTCTAATTCAATTTTCTTTTGTTCTGCTAAATAAGCACCTTTGTTTGCCAATCTTTGTTGGTCTTCAGCATAATCTCCCTCAATAAGTTGGTTTTGATAGTCTAAGTCATTTATTAAAGTTTGTATATCCTCAAACTTCTTTTCTCTATCTTTTGCACTATCGTCTTTATCAAACTTATCTTGTAAATCTTTTTGTGCTTTCTTTTGTGCTTCATCTAATACATAAGTGTCTTTACCATACTTTTTTGCTAATTCTATTTTTGCTGTATAGTCATCTGTTATTTTTTGTCTTTGTTGTTCTCTTTCTGTTAATAAAGAATTAGTAGCTTCCTTTTCATTTTTGTTAATAGTTTCTAAGTTCTGCTTATCTTTTTCTCTTTGTGTCTTAGTTAATGCATCTGATTTTGTATTTCTAGCAATTTGACCATCTAATTGTATTTTAGTTAAATCATCTTGTGCTGTCATTACTGCATCAGCAGCTGCTGTTGTATCTGCACCCTGAATTGCCTGTAATTTTGCTAGATTTTCTTTTGCAATTCTTATTCTATCTTTTGCAGCCTCCTCTCTAATCTTTTGTATATCAGCTTCACTTTTGCGTTCAACTTGTGCTCTTTTAACACTAATTTCCTCTTGACTTTTATTAAAAGCAAGTGTAGCATTAGTTGCTGCTTCTACTCCTTTTTGTGCTCTTTCATTTAATTGTTTTTGTGCTTCTGCTGCTTTTTCAGCACCACCCGCCCAATCTTTATAAGCTTCAACTAATAATGCAACTGCACCAATAAGTAAAGTAATACCTGTTGCTGCTAACGCTGCAGTTAAAAAGGCAGCTGCAGTTGCTGCTGCAGTTTCTCCTGCTGCAACTCCAAAAAATGATTTTGATAATGCATTATTTGCAAAAGTATAAACTTTTGTAAGACCTGATAATTTTGCAATACCTTTACCGGCATCTACAACATCTTTACCTAATTCGGCAAATGAGCTTTTTATATCAGCAAACTTTAATGCACCAAATTGTTTAAGAGATTGTAAAGTTCCTCCAACTTGACTACCTATTTGACCTAATGGTCCAGGTATTGTTCCTAATACTTCTGCAAAGTTTCCAGCTCCTGTTCTTGCAGATTTTAATGCATCCTCTAAATCGTCAATTTCTTGTTTCTTTTTTCTAAAAGCATCATCATCTTTAATGGTTTTCAATTCCTTTTTCATTTGCCTTAAATCAGCAAGTGTACCAGGTAAGTTGGTCTTTACATTTAAGTCTATATCTACTGTTTCGTTAGTTGCCATAATAATGTCTTTTTATTTTATACCATACATCTTTCCATGTAAAAGGCATTTCATATTTTCCTTTTGCTATTTCAATATTTTCCGATACACCATAGTATTCGTTCAATGATAATAAGTTTAATATTTCTTTCATATATGTCTAACAGGTTTTAATTAAAATCTAATTGGCTAAAGTCAAATCCAAAGTCACCATTCAATGCTCCTGGTACTGTGTTTATTACAAAATTACTACATTGTCCTGTTGAAACCAATTTAATACAATGTGTAGTATCAGGGACACTTACAATAGCATAATCATCAACAGATGCTAATGTTATATTTTCTATAAATGTATATGAAATACAATCTATTGAATAGTATGCTGCAAATACAGGCCCTGCCTTTATACCTTTGTCTGTTAGTGTTATTTTTTTATTTATAGCCATATTATGATTTTAAGGTGTTGTTATTGAAAAGTCAAAATAACACTCATCAACTGGTAATATATTTGATATTACATCACCTAATACCGGCCCTAACAATTGCAAACTACATTCTCCGTTAGATAAATTATAATCGTTTAATGCTCTTAAATGATAATAGTTTCCTCTCCATTCAACTATATCGTTTAATTCCATTTTGAAATAATCTGCAAGAGGTATGATTGCCTGACAATTAAATAATCTTGTAGTAGGTTTGTAAAGCAACTCAACATATTTTGACCAGTATTCTGAATATAAACTACCTGTTGGTGCTTCTCCATATACTGCTGTCTCATTAAAAAATAATAATGATTTACTTTCAGTTGTTGGATTGTTTCCACTATAATTGTCAAAGTAAGGGAAATAATCTACTGTAGTTTGCACAACAAATGGTGTTCCTGTATAAAAATGTTCTACAATATATTCTTGTGAGCCTTTAAGTCCATTATAAAAATAAATATGAGGTAATACTCTTGCAGGTTCGTAGGTCACGCTACTAATAAATGTTGGAATATAAATACGATTTATAGTTTCTAACGAGCTCGTTGTTCCACATAAACCTATTATAGTTGCAGTTAAATCAGCATCAGCTGTGTATACTAATGTATCTCTTTGAGCACAAAATGACGCAGTAAAAATACTACCACCAAACCATTCAAAGTCAACTACTCCATTACAATCATTCCAAATAGCTACTGACGAGCTCGCTGACCCCGTACCAGTATATTCTAAGAAAAACTCTGTGCATGTTCTATCTAATGTATCTCCTGTTCCTGGTATTTGTATTAAAGGTGAGGATGCCATACCAGTTTTAACATCAAAAGTTCCTTGTGAAAAATAGTTTTCAGTATCTACATAATATTGTTTACCATATTCTCTACCTGCTGCTTTACTAAATTGTTGTGAAATATAATCACTATCTAATGTATCTTGAAAGTTTAATCTTTGTGGTGCAAGGTTATTAGCAGGTGTTGCATCTATATTTTCATTTAGATTTATGTATCTATTGAAATCTTTGATTTGTCCTGTTTTATACCAATTACTAAATGGTTCAATTATAAACTCATTTAGTTTAGTTTTATTTGGATAAATTACTAAATTAAACTTTTTCTGTATTGAGGTGATAAAGTCAATTAAAAGTATTCCACTTTCTCCATATGGCATATTTTGTGCAATATCAATTACTAAACCATCTCCACCTTGATTTACTTTTGTGACTGAAAGATATGATTTAGTTGTTCCATCAGGGTCTAAGGTGACTGTATAATTATTTGCATGTGTTGGTATTTGGATTATTGAAAATCTTACAGGTATATCTTTTGGTATGCATGTAAAAACTCCATAATCAATTACATTCCATTGTTGTAATAACTCAAACTTTTCTATTTTAGTTTGTGTTCCATTATATGCTTGCACCTCAAGCATACGATTATTTATATTTGTCAATGGGACATATATAGCTGGTGTCCATATACCAGGGTGTATAAACATTTCTAATACTAATTCAAATTGTGGCATACTACCACTTGCACCCGCAGATGCACTTACTTCAAAAGATAAATTGATTTCACCTCTAAGTCTTGTATCAAAAGAGGAGGTCCAGATTAAATTATTTGATAATGCTTCACTTGGGTTATATTGTATATTTCTCCATGGTAATTGCGTGACATCTGTGCTAGGTAAAACAATATCTGTTGTTCCACTACCTGATATAGGACTTATTTTGAATAATCCGTATGTCTCTAAATCTAATTCAACATATGAGCCACTCGTAGACCCGGTCACTTCATAATAAGGATATTTTAATCCCTCATTACAAACCATATACATATCATCCCACCATGCTTCATTTAGAAAAGACGAGCTGTATGTATATCCAAATAAGTCAAATGTTGCATCCCAAACATCTTTAACTCTAATTGCAGGTTTGAAATCTTGCACACATATTGCACCATATTGGTCATCTATACCAGCTTGCCCTGCTTGTAAATTATATTGCAATCTTTGTCCGTATTCTGCTAATGGATATACAATTGACCCACTAAATAAATCACCATTCCAACTAGACGATATATTTGTCCATGAGGAGGTATGATTAAATTGTGTTAAATTGGGTAAATCTGTTAAAGTATAAGTTTTTAATTCTCTACCAAAAGATGCAAGACCACCATAAATTGTGACCTCATAACTATCTATAAACTTATTTTGATAAACATTTACTTTGTTTAATTGCAAGTATCCATTTGATAAATAAATACCATCAAAGTCTAACCAACATTGCACTTTATTATTTGTAGAAAAAGTATAAGGGTCTTCAACTGAAATGTCATACACAAACTCAAAAAACTTATTATTCTTTTTGGAGCCTGGTAGATTTATTTGTCTTGTAAAGTCAGCTGGTAATACACCTAAATCAAATAAACCGGTGACATTATCAGACAACTTTATCTCCTCATCTTGGAATAAATCAAGTTGTTCAGTTCCATAACTGCCACTTGCCATTAACTTAAACTTAAAACCTTGCGTGCTAGTTATACCCATCTTAGATAATCAATTTATAGTTTTGTCCAAATTGGAAATCAAATTGATATTGAATTAAATGGTCGTTTACTCCAGTCTTAAAGTTTATGTTTTGTGTAATAATTGTTAATGGTTTTACATTAGTTGTATTTTCTTGCATCCAATAAATCTCATTACTTACCAATAATTGCTTAAAGATATCGTTATAACTTTCAGGAATCCAGAATGAATTGACTGACATATTTTGGTTGCTATCTACAATATAATTTAGAGTTTGACTATCATATTCATTATATGCTAGTGTTCTTTGTTGCCAACTACCAATTTGCGGTTGATAAGTTCTTTTTGTAGAGGTGAATGATTTTCTATTAACCATGTAAAAATTAAAGTAATCAAACTCACTATATCTGTTTTTCCACTTTATTCTTATGTTTGGATACTTTTGTATACAATCAACATTAAAGGTGATTTTTGACCCTAATGGTGTGCTTCCAGAGTATGCCTGTAAAGTATATGTAGATAGACCTAATAGTGTTAAAGGAAATCCTGTTTCTGCAGGTGCTTGTGGGTAAGTTCTTACTTCGTTATTTGAATTACCATCTGCAGCAGTTAGTGCGTATTCACCATTGCCTGTGCTACCTGAATAAACTATTTTTGTAGGTATTGTAGTTCCAATATTTCCAACATAAACTGCACCTTGTCCAATATTATCTATAAATACAGATTGAGTTGCGGGCCCGTCAGTCATTAAAGGCCAGTGCGGTGTCATGTCATATACATTTTCACCTATTGTTTCTGGGAATATTTGGTATCCGTCTACTGCTTTATAAACATTTGACAAGATAGGTGACCCAGTAATATAACTACTACCTGATTGATAACGAGAATAACTGATAAACTTTAAGTAGCTTACAGCAGATACATTCGTTTGTGTTAATGTAGTTTGAGTTGAGTTTACAATTCTACTTACATCAAAAATACCTGTAAAACCTTGTGCAGAGGGATATTTTGCTAATGTCCAACTGTCTCCACTACCACTAGCTGATACACTACCTGTCCATATGGTTAATTCACCTATGTATTGAAAATTATTTGCACCTACTAAGGCAGAGGACGATACGGAAAATATGACTGGCGATTGTGCCAATGACATTGTTGCCGGTGTTTGTATAAATGAATACGACATTTAATAAATCTTTATTATCTAACCATACAAAAACGAAAAGTTATTGACGGTATTAGTTTTTTCTTAGTTCTGCAACCACCTCTACAACTACATCTTTTACTAATGCTTTTGTGTAATTTGCAATCAATCTATCTATGCTTACATCTTGTAAAGCTTTAATTGCATAGTTAAACTTATTGGGATATCTTTTTTTAATCGTTGCAGTTGTTCCACTACCTTCTCCATATGGGTTATTCCAATATCTACCATAGTTTGCACCTGGTGGTGCGTAATCAACCTTTACTCTTGCTCGTTTAGATACGGCATCAAAAGTAATCATTCTATTAGTTGTATTAAAACTTTTAATAGTATCTCTTAGATTGCCTGTTTTAACAGGAGCACCTGCAGCAGTTAAAGTTTTAAGTTGTTCTGCAATTGCAACTAATTCAGGAGTAGATTTTGATATTCTTGCCATGGTATCCTAATTTAATAAGACCCACTAGGATATAAGTTATATAAACATCTAGGTCTATCGTTATGTGTTGTAAGTGTAAATGTAGAAACCCAACCTGCTAATCCATTATTAAATCTATCCATAAATGGTTCGTTTGTAATTTCTGAATTGATTGCAAAACTTTCTAAACTATATTGTGTATATGAAACTAAATCATTTACAATACCTAATGTATTTGCATGAATGTCAACTACATCATTTACACCTTGAAATGGCACATCTTGTGCATTTGTTCTAGGTTCACTTTCGTTATTCTTATTCTTTATTTTATCTGCAATTATTAACTGAATTATATACTCAGTCGTAGTTGGTGTAAAGTTTGCAGCTAAAATACTTACATTACCCAAAGTATAAAATGGATATTCAATTGTATCAATTTCATAAATATCACCCTGTTGCACTTGTGTGATTGAGGGGTGATTTTGCATTATAGTCTTAAAATAATCTAATACATTATAATACAGAGTATAATTGACACCAGCATTGTTTTGTAAATATGACATAGTTTATTATAATTGAATACCACCAAAATATTGGTTTGTTTGGTCAGGATAGATTTGTGTTTGGTTTCCAACAGATGCTAAGTATTGTGGCATAAATTGTGAATAAGATATACAATAATTTTGTAATCTTAAAGCATAATAGTCACCATTCTCTTGTGCTTTCTGTAATAGATAATCAATCTCAGCTTTAGTAGGAGCAACACCTTGTTCAGATTGTTGTTTTACTGCACCATTTGATTTGAATTGAATATTACTAAAAGGGATATACTCAACACATGCATACCAAATTAAAGTATTTTTAATATGGTCGTCTAACAAATCTCTATAATAAATGCTTAGGTTTATTACATTATCGTTTTCAATTTGCACTTGTAAAAAAAAGAATAATACACTACCTAAAAGGTTTTTTAAGTATTTGTCTTGAGCTGTTCTTACAAATGGCAATAAAGCATCTGCGTCAATTGCACCTTGTAATGGTGAGTTTTTAATAATATCGTTTCTTGATATGAATAATGGATATGCCATAGTTATTTTTTATATATTTCGTAATCTTGTTTGAAAAATGCTGACGATACACCTAATGTTCCAAATGTTTCCTCACCAGGACCATTCGGGCCTCTTAAACCTCTATCACCTGGACTTGGTCTATTTTCATCTATTGTTGTTTGGTCACCACTATCATCTGTTGTTGCAGGATTTTCTAATTCTTTATTAGTAGTATCAGCAGTTTCGTCAATAGTTTTACCTGTATCCTCTGCTTGTTGAGAAAGAATAGCTAATGGTGTCAATTGGTCAAAGTATAATTGAGTATTATTAAATCCACTAATTCTAAATGCATAATCTAATGTATTTAAGATAATGTTTTGGAATGGAGAAATAGTCATTGTTTGTAATATACTAAATGCTGTCATCATTTCCTCTGATTGTGAGGAGAAACCATTACCTTCTGTTCTAATACCAAATAGTAATGGACTTGTCACTCTATGTGCTACAAGTATTCTATCTTGTGCGTATTTTGCAACATAGTCATATTTCTCATGTAGGTTTTCAATATTGATTATATCAATTGTAGGTTTAGTAGCAGGGTCATCGTTAAATGATAACATAAATCTACCTGCGTTTCTAGTACCTGTAAACTTATGTTGGACTAAATCCTCAATAGTCTGTCTTTCCTCTGGTGCTGGAATACCTGTATTAAAGTTAATCATAGCAGAGGGTAAGAAACCATTTTCAATATTACTTAAATGTAAATTGGATAATTCAGCCTCAACATATGAGTATTGTAATGACGATACCCAATCAGGTAAAGAATAATAATATAAGTTAGGAGTATAGTTTTTAATATAAAGTATCTCCATATTTTCTTTACTAGTTCCAAATGCAGGCACTTTCTTTTTATTTTTCATTGCTCTTTGGTCTAACCAATCTGTGCAATAATAATAGTTCTCTATTTTTGGGTTTTGATATATCTTTTCTGCTCTTAAATACTGCACCGGTATATGATACATTTTTATAATCTGTGTATGTGCATCATTCCAATAAACTTGATATGCTGCATTACCAAATAATTTTAAGTCAAATGCAACTCGTTTAGTTTCCTCTTGTGGAATTAACTTTTGTAGAGTTTCATTAAATGCTTCGTCTTTTGAGTATAAACCTTTACCAAATATTAAATCTGCTAAACCTTCTATACATGCCGCTGTGGTTGTTGAGGTATTATTAGCAGTTGATATTGCAATAAAAAAGTCGTCATGTCCAAATACGCCAAACGGCACATAAGGTAAACGAGTTTTTGTATCCTCCGTTATAATAGGGAGTTGATTTGGGTTTGATGCTACGATTGAAAAGTTTTGTAATTTGTCCATGTTTAATCCATTATAATATACTCATTTGTAGATACATTTGAAATATATTGGTCATTTTGTTGTTGATATATTGATTTATGTTGAGGAGCATTACTTTGAGACATATAAACTTGCACGCTACCATGCCATATTTCAGTTGTCCCATTTAATAAAGTTGCTCTAAACTCTTGTGCAATATTTGTATTATTTATACTTGCAGTAAAAGATAAAAGACTTTCATACCCATTATAAGTTATTCCTGAAAGGGATGCAGTTGAGTTCATTTGTGTTGTCATATCTTGCAATGCCAATGTGAAATCATTTGAAGCAGTAGGTGAGGTTCTTATTGTATATCCGTTATTTGCAGATTGTATGTATGTAAGCATTATCTAGTGTTTATCTTGTATTACCTGTATATCTAACAACATATTTTACAAAAATGGTAGATTATAGGCAAAATAAAAGCATACCCTTATAAAAAGAGTATGCTTTTATATATTTTTTAGTGCTTATTGATTAGCTATTCGCTGACCCACTAACTACTGTTGGTGCATTTCCCATTCCTGCGAAAGGATTGGTTGCAGTGCTACCTGATAAGAATTGTGCTGGTAATGGTTCTAAACCGGTCATAGTGACAGAATAACCATAAAGGTCTCCTAATCCTGCTCCTGTTTGAATTGTTCCTGCTGTTAAATCCATACCTTTAGTTAAACCTGCTACTAATGCATCACCATTAGTTGTCCACACAATTGCAACTGGACGGCCGTAAGCCAAAGTCTTTAATTGTGTAGTCATTTCTGCTGTTAATTTCTTTAAGTTAAGGGTTAATTCTTGTGAAAAGAATGTAGTTCCATTTTCTCTAGAGGAATTGACAGTTTCCTGATAAGCACTTGTTCCTTTAAGTTGATAATAATACACCACACTTCCACTTGGGAAAGCAGTGATATATCCAGTAGATGCGTTGTCTGTAAAAGCTGGGTCGTAAGAGCTAGACGGATAGTTCATAAAATAAACTCCCTGAATACCACCTACGCTTTCTTTACAAACTTCCTGTCTACCTAATGTTAGTGAGCAAGTTGCCATAATATTTTGATTTAATTTTGTTTTTTATTAAAAAGGGTGAGTGTTTCTACCCACCCTTTAATTATTTTTTGTTTAGTATGCTCCGTAGTATACAATGTCCTGGCCGATGCCAAAGATAACCCCGGACGTGAAACGCATTATTGTGCGATAATTTTGCGAGCCGTCAATGTTTGCCATATCCAATACTCTTACTTCATTGTAATCTGATAATAAACCAGTTCCAAAGTGTAGATTTGAGCGTTGCGCGATTGCAATTTTATTTGCCGACATCCCGGGACATAATACGATTTCAACACCATTAAAGTTAAATGGTTTTTCACCCACGTTCATTTGGTTGTTCCATCCGTTTGCACCGATAGCACCACCTGCTAATGCTTGTTGGTATGCTTTTGCTACATTCGTAGAAACATACATCAACACATCCTCTTTACCATAAACTGTATCAGGTACTGTATTCAATACAGAGTTCATTTTATCTAATACATTTGCTGAGGTCACACTACCAGAGATAACAATACTACCAGATTTTGCTGCTAATACTGCTGTTGCTCCACCTGCTGCAATAGATGCAGAGAATTGAGCTTCAAAACCAAGGAATGACCCGTTAGTTGCTGTTCCTTGCCAAATGTTTTGTTCAGTTGCCTGAGCTACGATACCACCTACATAAGAGATTAAGTAATCGTTAAAAGATTTAGGGATAGTATCAAATGCACTATATCCTAATTGTAAAGCCTCCCAAGATGCTACAAAGTTTTGCTTACATAATTCTAAGTTAACTTGTAATTCTTTAGGGACTAATACTGCTTCAGATAATGCGACACTACCTGAGGTCACAAAATCACAAGATGCATCTTGTACGATGCCGTCAACAGCAATCCTTTGGATTACCTCTTTATATTTGACATTTGGGTGTATAGTCACGTATTTGTTATCCAAAGTTTTTGCGGATAACAAAGCTGCTGCGATATACTGGCCTGCAAACTCACCTGCGTAGGTATTCTGAGTAAATGTAGGTTGTGCTGCTAAGTTCAATGTTTTGTTCATTGTAAATATTTTTGTTTGTTAATAATTTTATCTATACATCTTTGATAATACTGAGCCTTGTGGGTTATCAGTTTTCTTACCAAAGTTGTTAAAGTTTTCTTGTGAAAATCTGTTAATTTGTTCAACTGGTGCACCATCTAATTTAGGTAATTCCATTTCAACATCTTTTTCAGTTGCAATCTCTGCTGCTTTCTTATCAACTACTTCCTCTTTAGGTTTCATTTCTGCAAACATAGACTTCATTTCAGTCATTGCTTTTTCTAATTCGTCAATTCTATAACCTAAAGTTATGATTGGGTCTTTAGTTTCATCTGTGTCCTCACCTAAAGAGTTTCTAGGGTCTTCGTCAGTTGTGTTTGGTAATGCATGTGCAATATCTGTTGTTGCATCTGCCATATCTACTGCAGTATCAGCAACTTCTGGGTTAGCTTCCTCTACATTTTCTCTTGAATTGATTTTACCATCTTTTACTTCAACTCTAATGATTACATCTTTACCTTCACTATCTTTTAATCCGATTTCATATTCGCCGTCTGGAGCTGGAGTTTTCTTACCATCAGCATCAACAACATCTATCGTTTCGTTTAAGTCAAATGTAGGAGATTGTAAAATTGTGCCATCTTTTGTTGTGGCGTCTGTAAAATTAACTGCTTTCTCATCTAATGATAACAAAGTAGCTATTCTATTTAATACATTTTTCGCATTCATATTGTAATGTTTAATTATCTAACAATAGTAAAATTAAATGTTGTTAAAAATTATTGTTTTATTATATAATTTTCAGCGTTTTGTAGGTCGGTAATAGATTTCATACCATTTAATCTGTTCATATCAACCAATTCGGGATGCACCCACCAATCCTCAAAGGGTGAATTATCGTCAACTGATACATTACCTACTATCAATTCATATCCCATTGCTTTTAGATATCGTCTACTTCTATCTCTATATAATTTACTTTCGTCACAATAATAATCATGCTCATAAGTTATTACAGCAAATCTATATTTTTCAAAAGGTATTTCTAATAATGCCTTAAATGTATTTTCTGGTGGTTCGCAATCTAATTGTAGATAATCAAAGTCATATCCCCAACCTAATCTGCTTAGTATTAAATCATAATTGCATTTAGTTGCATCTTGCAAATAACATTTATTCTCTCTTAGTCCGTTAAACTTTTGCCACATATTGTAATCTATTTCAAAACTAATTCCTTTCCAGTCAAAATATTTCTCTAAAATGTAAGTATTTGAGTGTATTTGTGGGTCGTGACTACCTATCTCTACATATTTACCTTGCATTTTACCATTATTTGCAAGTAAAACGAATATGTCCTGAAATGCCTGCGATTGGTTTTTAGGTATTATTTCCCAATTATCAAAAGTATATTTTAATTCTTTAGCTTTATTATAGTATGTTGGTTCTGTCCATTTGTCAGTTCCCCATATGTAAGTAATGAAATCTTTAATAATCTTTTTCCAATCACTACTAATTTCTTTTCGTTTATATAATTCCAATAGATTTTCAATACATTCCTCATGTCTGCTCATATTCCACAATGCAATTCCTGCAATGATTTCCAGACCCCAAACACCAGGGTATCCAATATTACTCCTAAGTCTAAATAAGTCCTTACATGCAATCCCTATTTGCGTATGGGTATAACATTCCTGCCATTCCTTATTGTCTTTATATATTTCAGCAAGTAAGAAATGTCCTTCTGCTTTTTCAGGGTATAAACTAACTGCATGTAGATAAAAAGATTTAGTTGAATATAACCTATTACCTTGTTGTTTAAGACATAGACCAGCTTTTAATAAACTTTCGTATGTCAATTCTTTATTATCCTCTATCTCACTTACTCTTAAATAAAAGTTTAGTGCAGCTGCTGTTTGTCCTTCTCTATAATACCATTCTGCAAGATTGAATGCAGTATCTGAATTAAATGGGTCGTTAATGTAGCTTAGTAATTGCTTATTCATATAATATCTTAAAAAATTGTTCTTTACTCATTCTTAAAAGGTATGCTGAATTATCTGCAACACCAAAAGTTATTATCATCTCATCTCCATATTCTGCAAGACCACAACAAAACTCAATTAGTGAGGTCATAAAGTCAAACTCGTCAGATGCTTTTACTAAATTAAAATCCAAATCAAATTGTAATATTCTATGACGATATACTCCGTCTTTCTGGCCTGTCTTATTAAACCATAAGTTAGTTTCATGCACTATACAATAATACATGTCACCCATACGAATTACTTGACTACCACCTCTAAAATCTTTTATTGCAGGTATAGTCCTGTCAGCTAGAAAGACTTGCTCTGTATCTCCACCTATATTTGCTTTAACTACTTCTACCGGATTACACCATTTCATAAAGTGATATGGTTTATCTAATATAGGCATCCAATTCTTTTCACAATAACTATCTTTGTTAAATGGAGTTGGTATTCTAAACCTGCTTATCTCTTTTATTGTATTGTCTATAACTTTAATCTCTGATAATTCCATTCTGCCTACTCCGCTAGTCGTTGTATCTCTCCTAACACCGCAAAGATATATTTTGTTATCCCACTCAACTAATCTTGCATCCTCTAAACCTACAAACTCCCATAACGGGTCTACATCTAATTTGCTTGTATCTACCCAATTGCACCATCTTAGTTTATCACCTTCTACTTCAGCTAGATAATTCTTAGTTGTAAGTGTGCAATCATTATCAGGGTTAAAGTATGCCAAAGGGCCATACCTTGAATTATATTTTCCGTTAGTGTGATAAAGTGTGTATTGCACATGTCTAATATTCACTATAATTCTACCTTCACTTATTAAAACAGACGGATTTAATAACCCTGTTCCGTTAGTTAGTTCTGGATTTACAATTAAAGGAATTATTCTACCACCATTTTCAATTGCTGATTTAACTACATTGTGTATTGCCATACTTATTATTTATAATGTTCTCCTCCTACCCATAATACAAAAGACTTTCTTGTTCCCTTTGTTATTGGGGTCACTCTATGCATCATATATGAGGGAAATATAACTACTGTTCCTTTTCCTCTTGGACATTTTATTATTGCATCTCCACCTTGCCATATTTCCAAATCACCACCTTCGTAATCATTTGTATCTGATAATTGGACAGTAATACTAACTTTTCTTTGTGATAATATACCAGGTCCTATATCTTGGTGCCATGTATAATGTCCACCATCTGTTGCATAATATTCTGTGTATTGTATTCCTTCTGGTAAATGTTTCAAATCAAATTGCCACAAAGTATTATTTGCTTCAATTGATAAGTCCATCATTTTTTTATATAGCCACTCAAACTCACTAGTTGTTGGTATCCACTTTACAGAGGAGGTGCGTGTCTTTTTATCTATTCCACCTACGACTGTTCCGTCATTAAATGGTAATGGGTTTACTTGGTTAGATACTTTGTGTAATTCCTCAATAGAAAATCCGTTGTCAAAATAATAATAATTTTGAGCATCGGTTAAGTTCACAGGGTATGTGAAAAAACTATGCATAACTGCTTGATTTGGTTGTAAGTAATGTGCCATTAAATATGCCTTTTATACATATCTAACACACCGAAATCAAAAAGTATTAAACTAGCAAGTCACTAATGAGTTTCCACCACTTGTATTGACATTAAAGTAGTAAGTAGTGTTGCTTGTAGGTGCATCAGGACCATATGGTGCAGTTGTAATACCACAATAACCACTATACACTCCACTATTTTGTCCCATACCAAATTGCACAGAGGTATTACTTGTGTTTGTCACACCTAAGTATAATAAAGCTCCTGACGGAATGCTTATTGTTCCTAAGTTAGAATATGTTGAGGTTCCTGATATTGTAGTTGTAGTTCTAATTGCTGCTGCATTATCACCTACTTTATACCAAAATCTAGCCGGTGCATTTGGTGAGGTTCTACCTCTACCATAGAATTGAATTGTCACAGTTGATTTTGCTACTAAGTCTTGGTATTTAACTAACTGATTACTACTATATCCGGTCAAATAAGATGCATCAACATAAAAATAAGACTCGGCTTCTGCTTTTGTAATACATTTATTATCTTGTCCACTAGGGTATGCACCATTTGGATACAAATATGTAGTTGCTTCTGCAAACGTGACTGAGTAATTATTTATTAACATTATTAGTTAGATTTTAATATATCTAATTCTGCTTTTAATTCTTGCACTGCTTTTAATAGAATACCAATTACTGACGGTATGTCCATTCTATTTTGACTTAGACCACTTAGTTCTATTGGTGTATCCTCAGCAATAAAACCAATGTGTGGAGTAAATGTATCACCATTATAATAAAACTCTACTACTGTAGTTTGACCAATTAAGTCCAAAGCATTCTTAGTAAATGTTGTAATGTTATTCTTAAAATCTCTACTACTATTTTGATAAAATGCATCTGCGTAAATAGTATTACCACTTACATAAACAGAAGCATTTGAGGTTGCAGAGTTAGAGGTTCCATTTGCTAATAAAATATATCCTGCTGTTGACGGAGATATTGACGAAAAACCTGGACCTGTTGGACCCGTTGGGCCTGTTGGGCCAGCAGGACCTGTATTACCAGTTGCTCCCGTAGGACCTGTTCCACCTGCAGGTCCAGTTGGGCCTAATGGACCCGTTGGGCCTGTTGGACCAGTTCCACCTGGTGTTCCTTGAGGACCAGTAGGGCCGGTTGGACCAGTAGGGCCGGTTGGGCCTGCACCTCCATTTGTTCCTGCATTACCTTGCAAACCTTGTAAACCAGGATTACCTGGAAAACCTTGTGAGCCTTGGTCTCCTTTTTGTCCGTATCCACCTTGCAAACCTTGTATACCCGGTGTACCTGGACTTCCTGTTCCTAAATTACCTTGAATACCTTGAAATCCTTGTGTTCCTTGTGCCCCTTGAAAACCTTGTGTTCCACTACCTGTATCTCCCTTCTGTCCGCTAGGGCCTTGCAAACCTGGACCACCTGGACCTCCTGGTCCACCTTGTAAACCCTGACTACCACTTGGGCCTTGTATACCTGGACTTCCTGCACCTATATTACCTTGCAAACCTTGCAAACCTTGAATACTTTGACCTGTAAAACCTTGGAAACCATAGAAACCCTGCAAACCTGGAGGGCCTGTTGGTCCAGGTCCTGCTTGTATTCCTTGCGAGCCTGACGGGCCTTGTATTCCTTGAAAACCTAAATCTCCCTGAATACCCTGACTACCACTAACACCTTGTATTCCAGTATTACCTTGTTGTCCGCTAGGGCCTTGCACACCTGGGTCTCCTTTAGTTCCAGGTCCTCCTTGCAATCCTTGACTACCACTAGGGCCTTGAATACCTTGAAAACCTAAATCACCTTGTATACCTTGACTGCCAGTAATACCTTGTAGTCCAGTATCACCTTTTTGACCACTTGGGCCTTGCACACCTGGTCCTCCCGGTGTTCCACCACTACCAGCTTGACCACTAAATCCTTGCAATCCTTGTGTTCCATTACTACCACTTATACCTTGAATACCTTGTATGCTTAAACCTTGTGTTCCTTGCAGACCTTGTGCACCTTGTAAAGATATTGACGAGGTTGATACTGCTTGATTATATCCATTACTATCACCTAACCAAATATAATTAGTAGGTAATTGTGCAGTCATAGTTCCACTAATGATTTGATTACCTACAAATGTATTACTACCACTTAACAAAGCACTACTTGTAATCCAACTATCGTTTAAGTCTCTAACTGCTGATGCAGATATACCACCATAGACATTTGTAAAGTAAGTTGCGTTAGACGCAGATATAAGTTGTTGTTTTGTGTATTGAGCCATATTCTATTTTTATGAATTATTGATTATAAACCATCCTACTACATCTGTATCTCCATTATGGTTAGAGGTAATTGTGAAACTACCTGCACTTTTAGCACTTACTGCTACATATCCATTAGGGTGAGCCAATGTTTGTTTAGTCAACATAATGATTGAGTTTGCAGTCACCAATGAGTTAGATACTGTTACTGTACCTGGGTTTCCACCATCTAATGTTGCAGTTCCTGCTTGTGAATTACTACCAGTTGTAAAATTGACAGTATCTTTCATCAACCATGCACTTCCACTTGCACTATATTGTGCTTTTATATTACCATAACCATCTGAAAGAATAATATTATCATTTAATATTTGTCCTCCACCACTATACCCACCTATGATTACTGTTGCACTTCCATAATGGTTATTACCTGCACCTGCACCTATATAAGTATTTCTACTACCAGATACATTTACAAATCCACTATCATTACCAATTGAAACATTCAACTGACCTGTTGTATTATTATTTAATGCACCTATTCCAATTGCCACATTTTGATTACCCGTTGTATTATTTGCCATTGCTTCACTACCTAATGCAAAGTTATTACTACCACTCGTCACCGATAATGCATTCTTACCTATGGCAACATTTTGTTGCGTGACACTTGCATATCTCATTGCACCATCTCCTATTGCAATACTACTTCCAACACTACCGGTTATATTACTCATAGCATTAAGACCTAATATAACATTATCAGTTGCTCCGTTTTTATTTATAAATGTAATATCACCTTGTATACTTACTGCACCTGATTGAATAAGACTACCTGTTATTGTTGTATTACCATTTATGCTTATACCTGGAAATTCCCAACCGCTGTTATATCTTGCTCTTAGATTACCATTACCATCTGCAAGTATGATATTATAATTTAATGGAGTTCCAGCAGTTCCTGTATATGCACCAATGATAGTATTTCCACTACCTGTGATATATTGACCAGACGAGCCCCCAATAAATACATTACCACTTCCACTTGCATATTGACCAGACGAGGGCCCAATAAATACATTACTATTTCCACTTGCAAATCGCCCAGCATCAGCACCGGCTACAAAGTTTGCATTACCATCAATATTACTAGCTAATGCATTTGTGCCGAATGCAAAGTTATTACTACCTATTGTATTACTACCCAATGCACTTTGACCAATTGCAGTATTACCTATACCAGTAGTATTATTATTTAATGCACCACCTCCTAAGAAAACATTACTAGTTCCACCATTTTTAGATACAAATGTTGTGCTACCTGATATTGTTAAACTACCACTTAAAGTTAAATTACCTTTGATAGATTGATTGCCAAAAAATGCATTACTACCTGTTGTTGCAAATATACCATAGTTTAGTATTTGTGCCGAGCTTGATACAGTACCTGCAGGTGTGCTTCCACCACCAAATGAGCTAGTTGCTACTTGATAATTTTTACCACTACTATTACCTACCCATGCATATCCATTTTGTAAAGATGCAGTAAATAGATTAGTAGTAAGTTGATTACTTATGTTTATACTACCTGTCACTTGAATAGGTGCGTTAGGTGTTTTGAATTGTATTGGATGCCATACTTGTATAGACGAACTGTAAAATGTAAATGTTGTATCAGTTGACCCATAACCCAATCCTGCATCATAATAACCACCTGCGTAGAATGTTGGCACCGGTTCACCTGGATACATAGGGGTATAACTACTTACTCCAAATTGTAATTGACCTTCAGGTGTGCCATTACCTACTGCCATTGTGCTAAATATATTTTGGGGGTCTGCACCATTATTATTGATTGCAATACCTCCATATTGTAATCCAGTTCCGTCTAAGTTTTGGACAAAAAATCCTTGTGGTGAGTAAAAACTTTGATTACTAAATGCTGACCCACTTATAACTAAATAAGGATAATAAGGTCCTGTTCCTACATAAGAGCTACCTGAAACTACATTGCCTGAGGTTATATTAACTTCTACTCCGTCATTACCATATCCTGCACTTATTACAGTTCCGTCAGTTATACCTGGTCCACTCATTACCCAACCTGTGCCAGCTGAGTTTGCTATGGTATCCATATTTGGATTTCCAGATGCATACTCTCCATAAGGGAAAACTAAAAGTGTTCCCGTAGATGCGTTAGGGTCTGAGGGTGTTGTCCCTGCAGGGTCAAATGTTGTAATCGTTTTTACATTTAGACTACCAGTTATTGTTTGGTCTCCGTTAAATTGGTTAGACCCGGTTGTTGCAAAACTACCTGTGTCAATTGTGCTACCAGTTAAATTGGTTGCGTATATATTTCCACTTACATAAAGACTACCTGTCACATCTAATCCTCTTGTAAATACAGGTGCAGGATTATCTCCTAAGTTTGGTGCAATGGATAAAAATGGTATATAATCAAATGCACTTACATTATCAAAATCATAAAATACAGTTCCATTTATATCTGTGTTTATATATAACTCAATATCAGTATCAAAAGTGTCAGGTGTATAAACACCCATGTTTATAGATGCAGCTCCTGAAATAGGATTTGCATATGCTTGATATTGTGCACCTAACGATGCTGCCGACCCTGTCATTGCAGTCGAGTCAATAAGTTGGAATGTTCCTCCTAATATTTGAGTTCTACCATCAGTAGCTTCTAGGCGTAATCTAGGAGTAGGAGCATCTACACCATCACCACCTTGTATTGCAACTCTGTTTTTAATCAAAGTTCCTACATTTCCAAAAAGACCTGTAATTGAGTTAGACGACGATTGTATTAAACTACCTGATATTATTGTTCTTACAGAGCTAAAAATTATATTTGACGACCCACTTATTCTCATAGTATCACCTGCAGCAAAAGTTGTATTTACTCCTGACGATATTTTTAATGACCTAGTTGGTGAATTGAGTTCTGTTTGTTGTCCTGCATTACCTTGTAAATAAGTTCCGTTTGGAAAGTTTATTGCTCCACTTATATTCTGGTTTCCGTTAAATGTATTACTTCCAGTTGTTGCAAAACTACCTGTTTCAAATACACTACCCGTTTGAATATAGGGTTGTAATTCAGTTGCTATATTTTGGTATGTATCATATGTTAATATTCCACCACTTGTAAATGTTGCTACATACGACCCAGTTGTTTGTTGAATACCACCTAATGATACATCTATTTGGTCTGCGTAAAATGTTCCACTTTGATATATACTACCACTTGCAGTTATTTTCTCATCTGCTCTTATACTTATTTGCTTTTGATTTGCGTATGTAGTCACTAAAACATAAGTCTCATCATTACCTAAGAATAAATTACCACCACTTGCAGTAATATGTGTATCAGTTGCTGCAGTATTGTATATTCCTAAAGTTCTAGCATCATTCAAATCAGGTTGTAAAGTTATACTACCTGTTCCTTTCATTGCATCTGTCACTATTAAAGAAGCACTTATGATTTGCTCACCAACAAATGTATTACTACCAGTTGTTGCATAACTTCCAGTTGCGTCTATTAAACTATTTACCTTAGCATCATTACTTTGTGTATATTCGTTAAATGATGCAGTTGTTGTATAGTCCGTGCTACCACTCACATCAGGAATATTTACACTAAATTGTGTTGTATTACCTTTTGTGAATGTTAAGTTTCTACTACCTGTGTCAAAAGATGCAGTGTATAAAGCTAAACTTGCACTTGTGTCTAAATCAGTAATTGTTGTTCCTACACTACTAGAATATGAATTAAAGTTAATATTGTTTAATGATATAACCGAAGCTGATAAGTAAATACCTTGTCCTGGGTTATGTGAGGTTATGTTAATACTACCACTATTATTGTCAATTGATATTGCAGAGTTTGCAAATTGTTCTATGATAATATCGTTTGCAGTAAAGTTTCTTAGTTGGACACCTTGTTGTGAGTCTAATAAAGTAATGTCATTTCCTGCATCTACAATTCTAAAACTACCTTCACCTATGTCAATAAAGTTTGTTCCACTAATATATAAGTCACCATTTATGTGTTGGTCTCCTATAAAATTATTGCTACCTGTTGTTGCATAACTTCCAGTTTTAGCTATTAAACTATTTACCTTAGCGTCATTTGATGCAGTATAAGCATTAAAAGAAGCTGAGTCCAATGCATTTACACTAACGATTGCAACACCTGCTGCAATGTATGCAGAGATTGCACTACCAGAAAAGTTCATTGATACTGCGTTTCCAACAGGCACACCCTCATCTAAAATTGGTAATGCTATTGAGGAGGTCACATTTGTTAATCTACTACCATCACCTATAAAGATAGATGCTGATACAAAAGACGATGCAGATATTGCTGTAAAGTTATTTGTTTGAGTAAATGTATTTGTTAAATCAGTTCTTGCAAACGACCCCGTATCATTACTATCTACTAATGTATCTATGACATCTGTATTGTAATTTCTAAGTATTTCCGGCGTAATATAATTTGAGTTATTATCTGGAAACGATGCTTGGTTTTCTGCTTCTAATTGTGCTTTTGTAAGTATTGGCATATTTTATTATTGATATTGTATTCTAAATCCTGGACTAAATCCAAAACTAAACCCACCTGTTAATATTTGGAATGGTATAACTCCGTTGATTAAACCTATACCTTGTGATATTAAAGCACCACCACAGCAATCTCTGCCGTATCTGTCCTCATGTATACACAGACAACCTCTACGATTATTCTTTGGACTTGATAAACCCTGAGTAGGGCCTATGTATATACCACTTGCATTCTGTCTATTGACTGAATATCTAAGGTTTCCGTTCCTGCTATTGCTCCAAATTGCCATTAAAGGTAAGTTTAATATCTAACAACGGAAAAACCAAATGTTGTGGGTTATCTTATAGATTTCATTGCTTCCTTATGCATTAAGTCATTCATAAAAGCTTTATCCGATTTATATGCCAATAATAATAAGCATTTCTCTAATGGTTGATTAACTACTATATCTATTTTTTCAATATCTCCATTCGCGAGTTCAACAATTGTTGCATAACTTTTCCACTTCTTGCCAAAATTGGCTTGAGTTTTACTGGAATATCCGCCATCGCTATCGTAGAGTTCAGGGTATAATTCAGTAAGTCCATTAACAAATTGACAAAAAAAAAGAGACAACCGAAATGCACATCCATACTTACCTCTAACCACTTAGTATCATCTATTACTCCATCATAAGGTTTAATAGTATAGGTTTGATTTTTCTTTTTAGTTTCTATTGGCCTGTATAGTATAGACATTATCTTTGGCCAATTCTTATCTATTGTAAGTGTTTCGTATTTAGTTATGTCAGCGTATGCACCATAAGTCATTTGAGATAAGTTAGGTTCAAATCCATATTCAATATCTCCAATCTTAATAAACCTTTGTAATGGTAAATCTACTTTAGACATAAACCCATGCAACTTATTTTTTATTTTATTGTATGTGTCAATTGGTAATGCTTGTATCTCCTCTGCCGTTAAATTACATAAGTGGTTTAATACAAAGGCATCTTGTGCATCTACATCATCTTTATAGTTTTCCATATCTAAATGTAATGCAAGATATTGTTTTAAGGTTATATCTTTCCAGCTATCTGGTGTTGTTATTGTTATTGTCTTTTTCATATTAGTTGTTGTGGTTATCGTTATTGTATGGTTTCATAAATATCATTATCTGTGCTCTCAATGCTTTAACCTTTGCTTCCTCATTTAATAGTTTAGCATTCATTGCAATTAAGTTAGCATTCTGTGTTTCGTTTATGTTTAGTAATTCTCTAATTAAACTTGCCATTTGTTCTATCTGTTCCTCTGTGTATTTAGTATTCATAATAGTCATGTGTATTTGGGTAATCCTTTGTAATTGTTTTTTTACTCTTTATCTTTTTAGCTTCTGCTGTTTCTTTATCTCTCCTGTCATTTATCCATTTCATTAAAACTGCATCATTCATTATCTCATCTAACTTAGTCTTATAGTATTCTTGCCACTCCTGTCTTTCTTTCATCTTATGTAGTTTTGACCTTAGAGGATAAAATCTTGTATGGTAATCATGGTTAGGGCCTTGATATGGATATGATTGTTTCTTTTCATAGGTAGTTCTTTTCCTTTGTTCAATTACCTTTTGCTTTGTATTCAAACATGCATTACAACTATACCTTGGTTTCATTGTGTGAAATGATATACCACATTCTTTACATTCTCTTTGCTCACCATCTTTATGATTAAACTTTACATTCCATAATCCCATATAACTTATTATTTTATATAATACTGATAACATACTTACCTGCGTTTAGTTTCTTTGCATTCAATCTTTCCATTACACCATATCTTAAAGCATCTAATAGGTGATTGTTTGCGTCAATAGGTATGTTTGTCACGCTACCATTGCCATCGTCTATCCATTCGTAGGAGTATAATTCCTCAATCAAGTTAGTATTATTTTTTGGAATTACCAAATTAAATTGCTTAACTAAATCTATGCCCCATTGTATGCTATCTTTACCTTTCTTTACACCTCTTGCTAATGGAAACCCTCCTCTCTTTATCTCGTCTATCAGTCTTGGTTCTGCACTATCTACTACTATGATATCTTTACTATCTACATTACCTCTAAGCAATTCTAATATCTCAGCAGTAATTAAACCCTTTTGATATATGTGTTCATTTACTATTAAACTATTACCTGCTTTCCATATACTAACTAATGCAGTCGGGTCACTTACATATCCTATATCCATACCGAAACAAATAAAATCAGCTGTGTCCATGTCAAAACTATCTACAATCTCAAACTCATATATTTGTTTCTCATTGACTGCAAACTGGCCTAAACCATATGTCATCCAAAATCTCGGGTTGGTTTCTCTATACTTTTCAATAAATCTAACCTGCTCTATTGGTAAGTAAGGGTTTGACTTGTAAGTTGTAATAAAGGTTGCACAATCGTCTCCTGTTTGCACCTGTGATATAATCCAATGCTTAGGACTAAAACTGGGATTGAAACTAAGTATGATTGTCCCTGTTGTTCTAATTGCTAGTTGTAAGTATTGGTCATAACTAAGTTCATTTGCTTCATCTATCCATAATACATTTCTCCTTAAACCTTTTAGCTTCTCTGCATTATCTGTTGAGAAAAACTCTATCTGACTATCGTTCTCAAATGTAAAAACCTTTTCAGTTGCCATCCATCTTTCCTCATCCCATAAACCCATTTCATTCATTATATCCTTAAAGTCTCTTAAAGCAGAGGTTCTAAGTGCAGGGAAAGTCTTTCTTACTACTGATATCAATAACTTTTCCGATAATGCTTTAACGATAAGGTATTGTAGTAATGCAAATGACTTACCACTTCTTGCACTACCTTGGTGTAGTTGTATTTTCTTTTGACAATCCCAAGCATTCTGAAAGGTAATGGTTGTGTTAATTTTCAACTCGCTCATCTGTGCCTTTAATTATATTGACTGATATTGAATGTATCTTTGCATTTATATCCATTGTCCCACTTACATCTAAACTCCTTAGCTTCGGCATTGAGTATTCCATTAGTTTCATTGCAAGTTCCATTGCTTTAACGGGGTCAGTCTTTTTTATCTCAGCTAAGTCCGTTTGTATTGTGTCTAATGTATTATTTACTGCACGAGCAATATTCAACCTCATCATTTCAGTTGTGCGGTTTAGTGCTCCCTTTGGTCTCCCATTTGCATTTATTCTTGTATCTCCTTTAACGAAAGGCATATTGTATCTTATTATATTTTACTATTATCTAACACCACTAATTTATTTTGTTATAGTAGCCGTTCATACCCATACATCTTTACCATATTACCTTCACTATCTGCTATTATCATTACTCCTCCCATCTTATTACCTTTTAGTATAATCTGTTTATCTTTTATCCATGTCCAATTAAAGTTGAAATATGCATAATTGTAATCTATGTGGTGGTAGTTAGTCATGGAATGGATTGTCTAATATGTCCTTCATATGTGACCTCATTTTTCGGATATGTATGAAAGTAGTGCTTTTAGAAATGCCGATACTATCTGCCACTTCATTAAGGGTTTTGTCCGAATACCAATAGTCCTCATATATCATTGCAGATGCAAATTGCTTAGTCTTTTTTAGATTTTGTAATTCATTTCTAACATCGTCATAAGCTTTCATTACATCTATGTCCTTCTGCGTATCATATTCTTGCAATGGTTCGTCGTTCTCTACAAACCCTATATACTTAGTCCTATTTAATTTGGTGGTCTTATTTAACCATCTATGCTTCAGGAATGACATAGCATACATTTTATTATAACTGTCAGCAAAGAATATCTTAGGATTACACTTCTCGTGTAAGTAAATGTAAAGTTCTTGCACCAAGTCTTCACTCTCCTCTTTTGATTTACATATGTTATAGGCAACTTGCAACAACCATGTATTGCAAGTCCTATAAAATTGGTCTAGTCTAATAGCACATTCTGTTTGCATGCTACTTGTGACTTCGTTATACATTAGTTTCAACTTTTTTAATAAAGTCTCTTATCGTATTCATTGCTAATCCCCAATACTTTGCTGCACTACCACACATGCAAGGTTGGTTTGATTTGTCACCTGATAACAACTTAAAGTTATTCCATACATAAGATGCTTTATCCTCTGGTATGTAATCTTTAATACCTTGTGCAAATACCTTTAGTTCATTATATCCTTCCTCTGTGTATGGGTGATATTTACTATCCATTACTTTAAGGTTGTCAATTTTGGTAGTTTAAGTTCATGCTTTGCAGGTGCTTGGTTTGGAATGATTGGACTATCTAAGTCTACAAATCTTTCTAACATATTCCAATAAGGATGCGTAGGACTAAAACTAAAGCCTATACAAGCTAAAATTGTAATTAAGTCCTCTACCTTTTCTAATTTAGACCAGTCAATGTAATACAATGCGTTTTGGTCAATGTCTTTCTTTTCTAATGAAAAATGATTTTCGTTTTTTGTTTGTTCCATGTTTGTTTTGTTTTTATAATTTATCTACCTACTTCATTTAGATATTTTGATTTGCATTGTTCCCAAGTCATACCTATAACATCTATATAATAAAGTGTTTCGTTTTTTAATCTACCTTCTGTGTGTAGTGTTGTATATCTTTTAATTGCTTTATCTTTCCACCACTTAATAGTATAATCATCACCTTGTTCAAAAATAGGATTTAACTTTAATTCGTCTGCGGTAATCTTATTTTGTAAATACTCTTTACCATTCTCGTGAAAGATTGAAAAGTATACACCTCTCTTAAATCCATGGTTATATGTGCCTGCTTTTATTCCAATCTCTTTTAAGATACGATTTAACATTACCTGTTTAGGGCCT
>Ga0114970_10000525_pt1 | contig 28980 bp, 29 predicted proteins | sample M_140205_XF_Meta_FD_87030 | JGI IMG/M metagenome (GOLD analysis project Ga0114970, IMG submission 87030) | Freshwater microbial communities from Lake Montjoie, Canada to study carbon cycling - M_140205_XF_MetaG | ecosystem: Environmental > Aquatic > Freshwater > Lake | place: Lake Montjoie...
CACGTGTCTTGTTGGAAATAGCATTGATGATACCATCGGTGTTCATACCAAGAGTATCTAAATCAATGTCAACAAATACAGGAGTAAAACCACATTGAATGATAGAGGCAATATCAGATACCCATGTGAATGGTGGTACAATAACTTCACCACCTTCTGGATGTTTGATCTTGAGCATTGCCATTGACAGCAGATTGGCAGAAGCACCTGAGTTTACAAACACAGAATACTTTACACCTAACCATTTAGACCATGCTTCTTCAAAAGCACGACACTCTGGACCATTAGTTAGTTTAGGGTTATCTTTTTTTAGATGTTCGATTACCAAATCTAAATCTTCTCTGGAAATATTATCACTCATCAATGGATACTTCATAACAAACTCCTATAATTATAAATTAAATTTTGCAGGTATATCTTTTTTAAACTTTCCGTTCTGTATGTATGTCCACCAGAAACCATCATCTCTATTGACACCTTCTAACCATCGTCCTGGTCTAGCATCTAAATTAAACTCTTCATAGATTGCCAACAATACACCAGGATGAAAATCATTAATCATTTTAATCTTATGAGTTAGTCCTATAAGATTTTTAGGTGTACTGAATCTATCAAAATAATCTGAACCTAAAAGTGCAGATTCAATATCTGGAAACAAACGAAGAAATTCAAAATTCTCACCTCTATAAAAATCTACATCTTTATGTGTTCTGGCAATATTTAACATTTCTTCTGTAGGATTATTTTCATAATCATCACCACAAATTATGCCACAACTTTGTTTTACAATTCGTTTTGCCTGTACAATATCAGATTTGATGTCGGCATAATAATGAGAACCATCAATGTAAATAAAATCAAAAGTATTATCTGCAAAATCTTGTAGAACTTTTTTAGAGTCACCACGAATTAAAGTTATATCTAAGTTTCTTTTTTGCTCATACTCTTTAACCACTTTGATAGTATTAATATAAGCATCATGAGTCATGTCATCAAATTTTTTATAATCAAAATCTGGATTCTCTAAATCTTTTTCAGAACAATATGCTTTCCAAGAATCGATTAACGTGACAGAGGAATCTGGATGTATTTCATCTAACCATATTCTAGTTGAACCTTCACCATACCAAGTTCCAATCTCTAAAATCTTTAATGGTTTTTTGCTGTGGGTTTTGATTAGATTCCGCATAGGTACTACTCTATGTGGTGCTGCTTGATTTACTGGTGGTTCAATCATACTTACCTCATAATAATTTTAGAACCTTCAAAATCAAACTTGAACGGTATCCATATATTGATTTGCTTCAGTCTATCTTTAATCTTTTGATGTGTATCTGGTGGCGCAAGAAACATAAAGAATCCACCACCACCTGCACCCATCAACTTGCCGCCATATGCTCCTGCTTCTATTGCAGCATCGTATATACTATTTATGTCGCTGCTGGCCACGCTATCTGTGAGTGTTCGTTTATAGTTCCACTGTTCTTGCAACAGCAGACCTATATCTTTGATTGAAGAATTGGATTCATGTTCAAATATTCTAAGTGCTTCGTAGGTAAGTTTCTGCATTGCTTCAAGTGTTTGGACAGACTTACCTTCTTTGATAGATTCAACTTGTTTCTTTGCATGAACTTCTGATAGTCTACTGATACCAGAAAACCCTAGCATGATATGAGATTCTAAATCTTTAACATAACTATCATGTAATTTTAAATCACGAACTTTGATATTGGCACCAGATAGTTCAATGACTTTGATGCCACCATATGCTGCCATAATTTGATCTTGGACACCCACAGACTCACCAATAATATTTTGTTCAACATTGATTGCTTCGTTTGCAAGTTCAAATGCAGTTTTCCTTATACCATTATATGCATATAAAGCATTTAATAATCCAACAGTAAATGAAGAAGATGATCCAATGCCACTGCGAGCAGGAAGATCACCATCATAAGCAATAGATATACCATCGTCCATCCTTAAATATTGTAGACAAGCACGTACCGATGGATGATTGATTTCTTCCACCGAATTTGTGTTTTCTATTTTATTATATGTGATTCTATGTTTATATTCAAAAAATGGTGGCATAGATTTTACAGAAACGTAAGAATGGTTTCCCATTGCAGCAGAAATTATTTTAGTTTCTCTACTTTGAAACCATGCTGGATAATCTGCACCACCACCAAATAAAGATAATCTATACGGTGTTTTTGATATGAACATCTTATTCCGATGTTGGAACTGGATTAACAATGTCAGGCATTGCTGGTGTCATCCATCCTTCAATCGGTTCAATGTACATATTCTTTTTAAATTCTTCTCTATCGATATAAGGGTACATATCTTCAATAGGTGTACTCCATCCAAAGATACGAGGTTCATAGGTATGATACTCATTAATGTCCACATCACACACTACAGGTTCATCTGCGGATAGGAGTTCAAAAATTGCATCATCAATCTTTGCTGGATCTTTGAGAGCAATAGTTCGTATACCATATGCCTGAGTTACTTTAATAAAGTCTGGTGGTGCATAACCTTTTGGACCACATGCTTCTGCACGACCTTGATAGTTTGTTTCTTGGTATGCTTTAGTAATACCATAGATGTGATTGTTTAAAATAATAGTTTTGATCTTGCAACCATAATTTTTAATTGTTTGTAATTCTTGTGGGTTCATATTGAAACCACCATCACCAATGATGCATACGATTGTTTTTTCTGGTGCTGCAAACCATGCACCAATTGCGGCAGCAAATGAGAAACCCATTGGAGAATTGCCGTTGTTGGTAATAAAGTGTTGACCTAGTTTAGTTTCAAATGCATGTGATGCAATAACAATATTACCACCACAGTCTGCCAACAGAACATCATTTGATTTCATTACCTCTGACAGTCTACGAACGAATCGATATGGATGAATTTCATTCTTAGATGTACCAAAGTGTGGTTTTACTGGATCATATTTGTGACGCCATCCTTTTGCTTGATCTAACCATGGTTCATGTTGACGTTTGTATTCAGTCTCTTCCAAAACTTCTTTGAGTACCTCTAAAAATATTTTAGCATCACAATTTATATTAACATCAAATGGAACTTGTTGCAGTTTGCGTTGAAGTTGTGCTTCATCAACATCTACCATTATCTTTTTTGCTCCACGTGCAAACGTATGGATATTACCACCAGTAATACGACCTGATATACGTGAACCAACTGACAATAGTAGATCGCTATTCTGGATAGCAAAGTTACGACCAGCACCACCATATGTACCAATACGACCACAGTATGTTTCTAAATCACTTGTAACTGAATCAAGTGCATTCCATGTTGGAAATGTAGGAATGCCAAGCATCTTAGATACTTCTTGCATTACATCAATTGCACCAGCAATCTTTACACCACCACCAATCATTAAAACTGGACGCTGTGCTTTTTTAATGTCGATTACAATATCAACTATCTGTTGCTTAACTCTTTGCTTTAAATAAAAAATATCAGGTAGACCAACATCTCTTACAAGATTAGGATTAAATCCAAGTTGCTTATCTGGATCGATCATTACTTTTTGAATGTTTAAAGGAATATCTAATAGAACAGGACCCGGACGACCAGACTTGGCAAGATGAATTGCTTTGTCTACCTCATACCGAATGCTCTCTGGGTCCATAATCATCTTAGCATATTTGGTAATTGGTTTTACAATAGAAACAATATCAGTTTCTTGAAAACCAATTTGGCGCAACGACTCATCAGGGCGCAAAAACTTTGAATTGATTTGTCCAGTAATAAAGATGGCAGGAACTGAATCATAGAAGCAGTTACCAATAGGAGTAACAAAGTTCATACCACCTGGACCACTGGTTGCAATCGCTGCACCAATTTTACCAGATACTTTGGCATAACCTTCAGCAGCAAAACCACCTGCCTGTTCATGCATTACGGCAACGTATTCTGTTTTATCTGTACGTGTAAATGCATCAATAAGATCACCGTTAGCAGCACCATAGACAACAAAGATTTTATCAATGCCCTCGTCTGCTAAACGGTTAATAACATAGTCTGCAAGTTTAATCATAATCAATCTCCTAATAACTTTCTTTTTAATTTAATCTCACGGGTTGCATTCAATTCTTGGAGTGCTTTGTCGCCAAACTTGTCTTTCATTAACTTCTGATAACTTCCGCTTGCATGATACTTGTCCCAAGACATATCACGAAACGCAAGTATCTCTGCTGCGGTCAAGTATTTATTCGCTAGATTTAACGTATCATAGGAATGCTGACTGTAACCAGAGTATGTATTTGGCAGTTCAATGTTGAGAACCTTTGCTTGATTGTGCAATGGACTACCAGGATATGCCATAGCAGAATACATATTGGTCATCTCAGTTGGATTGTCCAATGCAAATTGTAATGTTGCTTCCATTGATCGTTGAGTATCATAAGGCAATCCAAAAATATAGTTACCAGCAATATTAATACCTGCGCCACGAATCATCTGGAACAAATCTAAAATTTTTACATCTTGAAAACCATCTTTGTGAATTTCTTTACGTAATTCATTATCTGGATTTTCAATACCAAGGCCTAACCACTTAACACCTGCACGATAAAGTTTATCTAAGTATTTTGGTTTACATGTATCAACACGGGAGTATGCCCAGATATTAAAATCATAACCACGTTCAATAATCAAGTCACATATTGCTTCAAAATGCCTAGGATTTAAAACAAATAACTCATCCGCAATCTTAACATTCTTCACACCCTGTGCGGCAATGTGATCAAATTGCTTGATGATAAATTCTGGTGACCACCAACGGAACAGATTACTATCTTCCGAAGAAATGTTTGGTCCTTGCTTAGTACGATTAATAATATTGATCATGCAAAACGAACAGCGATATGGACAACCTAAACTGGTATATAATGCAGCAAATGGTTGCTTCTCTGTGTTGTTTGACCATGAGTGCCAACCTGCTGTGCGGTACTTATCGAGTGATGGTAACAAGTCCCATGCCATACCAGGCAAATCAATCTCAAGTCTCTCACGCGGAACAATCTCTGAAGATTCATTGTAAGAAATTTGATTATCTGATGTTCTGAATACAATACCTTTTACATTTCGTAATCCAACATCATCAAATTTCTGAATTGAAAGAAGGTCATTAATAGCATACACACCTTCGTTTTGGCAGACCGCATCAATGTACGGTTCTTTTCTGAGAGTCTCTTCTGGTAAAGCAGCAACATGACCACCTACAAATAATATAAATGTGTTTGGTGATAAGTCGTGGAATTCTTTTGCGGTTGCAGTTGCACCTTCCATGTTCTGTGAAGATGCAGATGGTTGCTGACCATACACCACAAAGCAAACAATTCTTGCTTTGTATTCGGTAATTCGTTTTGCTGCTGAAGCATAATCTAATTGCTCTGCTTCAGCATCAAGTATTTCAGGTTTAAATCCTTTAGCACGAACACTATTGGCAAGCATAGCGGCCCAAATAGGAGGTTCAACTGCTGCATTGTTTGTTGCTAGTCCCTGATAAATCTTTTGTGATGCATTCGGGTGTACAAATAATATATCTACCATAATAAAATAACCTTTTAATGTAATGTTCTATTCTTCACTTCTTCCACGAATTGAATTAAGTCTTCCATACTATACTCTTCTTCGCCTTCAGTATCTTCTTCACCTGCTTGGTCTTTCAAAAGACCTGCAATCATATCTTCAGACTTTTCCATTTCAAGTAAAGTTTTAATCACAAGATTTTCATAATATTCTATCATCGATTCTTTTGGATCAATAATAGTAACTATGTCCGAGTTATATATCAGAGCATTATTATCTTTGATTAGTTCTACTGGTAACCATGGCATCATCATCATTACAGTTTGACCTGTAGGCATACGGCGAAAGATTAACCGCATTGGATCTTCTAGAAGAACTGTTTCCTCTTGTTCTTCACCTACCATAGATGCCATAATATCTTCACCAGTCTGCATTCTTATAATTTTTACTTTATGCATTCTTGACCTCTATATTGTAGAACTTGTATTTGAATTTCTCTTCATCATATATCTTTACTCTTTCGCCAAAATGCTTTAAGGTAAAGTTCACATGCTTACCTACACGGAAATCATCTACGATATCATATAGAACTGCTTCAGTTTTGTTCTCACCTATTCTAAGACCACGACCTATTGACTGTAAATTCCTTACTCTTGATTTGCTTGGAGAAGCAAATACGACATTATGCAAATGGCGTATATTGATGCCGGTACTAAAAGTGCCGTAAGAGGCAACGATGATTGCATCATTTTGTGTCTCTGTAATCTCACGAACTTGCTCACGGACTTCAACGTCTGTTCCGCCATACACAAAGAAAACGTGGCGATCACCAGCCTTCTCTTTAATAATTTTATGCAGTTCTTTACCATGTCTCTCAACTAATTGAAACAATACAAGTGAGTTGCCTTCTAATGACACCACCAAGTTACGAATAAATTCATTTCGATACTGACTCTTTACTATATATTCTATCTCATTTTGATAGTCCCAACCACGTGATGCTTTACAGACCTCTTCTGGATACTTGAGTATCAATGCTTTGATCTTGAAGTCTGCTAACTGTTTCTTCTCAATCAGTTCAGCAGTGGTAGTCGATTGAAACACTGGTCCAAATAGACCTTCTAGCACCAATCTATGTGTATTCGTACCATCAATCGTACCTGTACAACCAATTCTATATTTTGCTTTTGTCAGACCAGTCATGATGGTTGTCAATGACTTTGCTTTGAACTGATGTGCTTCATCACCAAGAACAAAATCAAACTGCTCAAAGTATTCTGGTGGATTCTTGTAGATAGATTGCCATGTTGTGATGGTTAAAAACTTCTCAGTTGTTTTTTCTTTACCAGAATATTGCCTATGACAATATTTTTCTGAATTATATCCATAATCTTCAAAGTCTTTGTACATTTGTTCCACTAATGATGTGGTAGGAACAATCAACAAACCTTTTTTATGATTGCGTTGTATATACCGAAGTATAATATATTGTATTAAAGATTTACCTGATGCTGTAGGTGAAAGCAATAACATCCGTTTGTCTCTAATAGCATGAACAAATGCCTTCAATTGATAGTCTCGAACCTCATGTGGCAAATTTAGTGTGGCAATGAATTCTTTTGCTTCTATTACTGAGAAATCTGTAGTAGAATTGATTGATGAATCGATCTCTAACTTATAATCTCTTTCAGCACAAAACTTTTCAATGTATGGAACAAGGCCATGATATATTGTTGTTGACCGAAGATCAGCAAGTCTTATCTTGCCATCCCAAAGTCGATTCTTGTATGCTGGCATAAACTGATAACCAGGAACATAGAATGTAAAATAATCGGCAAGTTCTTGTGCTATGCCTTTGTCACAAGCGAATCGAATGAATGCTTCATTCTGCTTATATAAAACGAGATCAGACACCTTGTATAAACTTTTCCCAGTCAATGAACGATCTCAACTCCCATGTGCGATTGTTCAGTTCTTTTAATATGGCATTACAAACATCAACAACTTCTTCATGCATCATCTTAGATGCTAGGTACTTATTGATATCCTCATCTGCATCTAAGTATGTAGTGATGTCGGATTTGAGGGCGTATCGAAATGGTTCCCAACCATGTTTCTTCAAGTCATCATCATCTAATTTACCAGTATAATATTCCCACTTGAGTTTCTTCATTCGGTTATATTTAAACTCAGCATCTTTAACCAGTAGACGATGCTGCGAAAGTATGTTAAGATACTTACTGTGAAGTTTGGGAATATCTATCAGTGCTTTACCTGGTTCAGTGCGATCTATGTTGGAATCGTCTGCCCACATCCTCAATACATCATCAAGTTTACTCATAATTTATCTCCTCCTTAGGAGTATATCACATCTATATCAGTTTTTCAACATTATAATAGGTAAATCTGAACGTGGCATCAGAGGTAATAATAGTCTCTGGAGTATCGGTAGATGACAGCATAAATCCACCGATAGAGATTGGAAACAAATTGTAAAAGTTAAATTTGAAATACGGTTTGTTTGAAGCGGAAAGAATAGTTACCGAACCATCTGCATATTGAGGTGTTTTAGAATCAGCAGTTGTGGTAAATTTATTTTGTTGACTAAGGTTTACATATTCTTCAAATGCTGTTGGAAATGTCATACCTCTTAACCAATCATGCACTTCTAACCAACCTGTCATCTCTGCATCAACCAAAAAAGTAATGTTTAAAGTATCATAGATTGCTTTCTCACCTGGTGCATACAATTCAACAAAAGGATTGTTGATTGGTATTTCAGATGTTGAAAGACCAGGCAGTGTAACTGTCTGGCAAAAGTATTGTAGATTAGGTGCCCTAGAAAAGTTCAACTGGAACTTATTTCCTTGGAGCATATTTGGATTGGATGGATTTCTATTAAGAACTGTCATACATCTATTTATAAACAAAAAAAAGAGGCACCGGTAGGTGCCTCTCTAAAGTCCACTCTTAACGGTGGTTTTTAATTACATCAAGTTGGCGATACGGAACGCACGATAGTAGTTATTCGCACGAACAGTCATTGCGCCAAGACCTTGACTTGTACCTTCGGCAAATGGGTTTGCAACCATGCCGTAACGAGTCTTGAAGCCGATCTTAGGTTGGAAAGTGCCAGTATCAACAGCACGAACCATTTGGAGCGGAACGTATGGGCAGTAGAAGATACCTGCGTCATAAGCATTCGAACCTTTGTAACCAACAACTGCGAACTCGGAAGTCGAAGCGGTTTGTGCATATGGATCGATGTACACTTTGATGCGACCGAAGATTGTACCAGCAAATGTATTGCCAGTGTCATCAACTGTCAACGATACTTGACCTTGCAGTGCCGATTGATAATCGAGCAGACCAGCCATTGCTAGGGCAGATGCAACATCTGACGAGCAGATCATTACATTACCTTTACCGCGACGGGTCAATTTAGCAATTTGATTTGCTTCACGTTCGATTTGGAATGCCAGACCTTTGATCTTTTCAACCATCCAACGACCGTTTGAGTCGGTATCAAGATTGAATGTACCAGCAGAGGTTGTGCCTGCTTGTGCGCCAGGTTTGGCAACCATGTAGACTGTACGAATAACTTCACGGTTAATCTCAGCAAGAATTTCAGCAGACAGAATGTTTGCTAATTCAGTTTCAGCGTCAAGACCATGAACTGCTTTCAAGTCTTGTGCCAATTCCATCGAGTATTCTGCTTTCAGAGCACGGGTCTTAGCAGTAACAGTAACTTTCTCAATTGAGAATGCCATTTCTTGGAATGTGTTACCAACAGCACCGTCGCCTAATGCTTCAGCAGAACCTGTAGTCATTGCTTGACCTGGAGCAGCATTACCTGTAAACAGATAATCCATTGTGTTACCAGAAATGGTCATCGAACCAGCAGTGATAACACCGTTAGCACCAGTAAAGTTTGTGTTTGCTTCATTGTAGAATGCTTCGGTACCACTTTGACCAGCATACTTAGTACGCATTGCAAAGATCAAACCTGTAGGACCAGTCATTGGCTGAACGCCGCAGATGTCATAAGCAATCAGGTTAGGTAACGAACGGCGAACCAAACTGATTAGGATTGGATCGAAACCAGCAACAGGGCCAGCAGCAGCAGCACCGCCACCGAAACCGCCAGTACCAGTAAAGTTAGTTGGCGAACCTGTTTCATTCAGAATGCCTGCTTCTTTACGCATTTCTGTCAGTTGGTTTTCCAAGATAACTGCGGTAACTGCCTTACGATATGGATCTTTAATAGCAGGTAGGTCAGGGTGATTAATCACCGAGTCCCATTTTGCCTGATTCTCTTCGGATAAATACATTTATATCTCCTTGTTTATTTAAATTTTTGTTTTGGAAATCGCTTGTGATACTGCGGAGATAAATGGATCAAGGATCGCTTTCTTCTCTTCCGTATCTTCAAATTGCTCATGAAGATGTGACACTTTCGCTTTCTGGATACCAGATGGGAAATAGTTTTCACGCAATGTTTCAAGTTTCTCTACGAACTCTTCCTCTGTGGAGAAGTCCACACTCTCTGCGAGTGATTTGATTTTTTCAACTTGAGTTGCGGTTAAACCTTCACACACTTCTACTGTCAATTGTTCTTTAATTGCTTCTGTCAAAGCCTTTTTATATACAATGTTTGTTTCGATTTCTTCATTGAGTTTAGTTTCGAGTTCTTCGACTTTAGCGGCCAACTCTTCTACCAAATCAACTGATTCTTCGGGAACATTGATATAGTTTTCTGCAAACAGATTACGGAGACCAGCGATAAAATCTTCTGTGATTTCAGAACGCAAACCGCTTTCAATAGCGATTTGATTTTCTTCCATCCACTGTTCTACAACGTAGTTTAGGTAGTCGTCTACCTTCTCTGTCAAATCGGCTTTAATTGTTTCAACTGCTTCTTCAAGCACTGAAGCATATTCGGCTTCGATTTCTTCTTGAATCTGTGCGACACGGTCAAAGACACGTGCTTCGAAAATGGTTGCTGCTTTTGATTTGAAGTCTTCCGAAATAGTGGAATCATCACCAAATAAAGCATCAACATCTTCTTTCATTTTTTTCTTCATTGCTTTCATATGCACTTCAGCAATTACATCTTCATCTTGCTCTTCATCATACTCCTCATCTTCACGCATTGTTTTTGTGCCACCAGCAGGATGATTTTGAGTATCTGGCGATGCGGCAGAAGGCTTAGTTGTCGGAGCAGTTGCAGATTTGGCGCCTTTGGTTGCATCGATTTTATTCGAATCACCATCTGGCTTAGAATCTGTATTTGTGGGACCACCTAAGTCTTGGACACCAGCATCTCCAGGTTTTTGCATTGGCATAGCAGATGCAGACTTCTTGCTTCCGGCAAGAATCTCTGCTGCTGCTTCCATGAGTTTATTTGTTGCCATTGGATATCTCCTTATGATTTCTTATTTATAAATTTTAAAGTTTTGATAGGTAATTTTCAAATAGTTTCAAGGCAACCGACTCTACCTGATTGCGTGGTGCCTGACGAATCTGCCTCTTAGCATTGTCAAAATCTACTTCGACAAATCGCCCCTCGACAAACAACCATTCTTTATTTTCCATAATTCCTTGAACGAAAGCACCTGGTGCAGATGGATCAGCAACAATATCTGCTGCTGTAGCAAGGCGCAAATCATCTTGTACTAGATTGTAACCCTCTTTGGTCATGACAACAGAACCCATAGCGCGGCTAGATACACCAAGATTAACCCCCGAATCGATAAAGTTCTTAACAATTTGACCATACGGCGTCTCCAATACAAGTGCTTTACCTTTAAAAGTATTACCATCTTCTACAAGACTTACAATTTTATGCGACACACGTTCCAGATTCAATGAAGGGGTATCTGGATGTCCTAGTTCACCAAGCGCACGATTGGTATCAATGTAATCTTTGGTATAACGTGCAACCTCATTACGTAATGTATCCATCTTGTACATGCGATTGTTACGATTGACTTCATCGCCAACCAGAAAACGACCTTCGATGTACATATTCTTTTTGCCACTCTCTGTGGTCTCTGTGAGGTACTTTACGTCCTCAATATGTTCTTTAATTAGTTTCATAGATTAACCTGTGTATGGATCAACGTTATAGGTTGCTTCTTTACTTATTTCCATAAACAAAGTTCCACCTGTTGTAATGGTAACGTTAGCATTTGCTGTACGATTGGTAGTAATTGCATAACCATAATCATCAAGGCGCATTTCACTTGAATTGTGAAGTGAAGCAATGTTAGCACTGCTTCGACTAATTTGAATAGATCCATTTGTAGACCAATTCAATCTTTTAATGTCAAAAGCGGTAACCGTTTCAGTTGTTGTGTTCGCTCTCAAGTCCGTAAGATTAATATAATAAGTTCCAGTACCTTCAACTCTAATAATTGAGGTACCTCTTAATGTATTGTTGTATTCAATTGGCATTTTACTTTAGTCCCATAGATGTTCTTCGGCGCATTGACATTTTTCTCTTCATCAATGTGCGTCTAAGTTTTGATCTTCTTGTTGTTTTCCACGAACGTTTTAGTTTCCGCGCTTTTGCTATTCTTACTGTTGCAGGTATCTTACGTACTGTATTACCTGACAATCTATAACCTTTAATGCCCGACTTGCGAACATTTCGTTGTACTACGATTCTACCTTTTTTATTACGGCGAATGCGCCTGCGAATCTTAGTAATTCTACCCATCTTTTGAATGTTTGGATTACGCTTCTTAGTTGCTTCATCCAATTCTTCCCATTCAACTTCTTCAAATATTTCATCAACGACAAATGGTTTTGCTTCCTCAAGTTTCTGAGCAACAATTTCATCTAAACGTGCAAAGATGGCCTCACGGGCCTCATCTAGTTTAGATTGAATAATGTGATCTACAAAACTCATATGCCTTGTCGAAACTTTCTTCTGAACTTGTTAGTAAGTCCACAAATCTTTGTTTGTTATCTTCTTCTAATCCATCATAAGCATAAACTATACGATTGGCCATCAAAACATCAAGTTCTACTTGACTACCATCTTGCAATTCTAATGTTGTCTCTTCAGTGAGATTACTCATTGCTCTCAACTCATCAATAAAACTTTCTGCTTGTACGCCAGATACATCTGCTTCAGGTGTACCAAATGGCACACTAAAGTACCGCTTCATCTTATCACTATAGTATAAAGCAATTCGTGTACCGTCTGGATACAATCTCACTGCTTTACGTTTAATTACCATAATGATTGGTGGCATTGGAACTAAAGGTACACTTGTTACTTCTTCCAAATCTTCACGCACTGCTTGTTTTGCTTTAGAATAAATCTGTTTGTTATTAGAAATTAAATCTACCATACGGTTAAACAAGTTCTGCATTATAGCACGATCAGCAGGACTAAAATTAGGTTTCTCTTCACCCATCTTATCCAGTATCTTGTGGATACGTTGCATCTGTGCTTTATTGGCCAAACCTGCACGAACGAGAGCATCAAACTTTGAATAGTCTTTCTTCTCTTCTTCCGTAATAAGTTTAAAGTCTAATAACGATTTCATTATTATTTTTTCATCTGAGACATATTTTTTGTGATGCTCTTTTTTAAACTTTTAGTGTCAGATTTTGTTAATGGAGTACCGCTTCTTATTCCACGACCTCTATTTTTCAACATATCTTCTTTACCAGTATCGGCTGTGTTTTCAATGCCACCATGTGCGCCATCTTTACGATAACCTGTATTGTGAGCAATACTGGATGTTCTCCATTTTGCTCTCTCATCAAGGTGTTCACCATCTTGCTCTACGCCTTCTGCGTAAGCACCTTCTTCATCTTCTTCGTGATCTGTATCTTCTTCAGGCCCTTGCTCTTGCCCGCCATAAAGAGTTGCAGCGATTTCTTGCTTGTAACCCTGGAGCGCATCGAACGCTTTTGCTGACAATACATTTTCTAATCCTTCTTTAGCAACAAGATTTTCTCCTGATGCAATATTGTTGATGATTTCTTGAATGTTCATTTGAACTCCTATTTGCGTTTAGTATTTATGCTGACCACAGACTTGTCTACCTCTTTGTCAAGACCAGGTGTCAATGACTCTTCTTCTTCGGTATTCTCTGTGGTGTTATCTTCTGGTGGGAACTCATTAGGATCCGCACCACCTTGTGGAGCATTCATTACTGGACCTTGCATATCATCCGATAATGAATCTTTTTCTTCTGCAAGTTGTTCATCCAGTTCATCAATCTCTTCGTCCGTCATCATCAAAATTTTATTCTTGACGTAATGATTAGAGAAGTACCTACCAATATACGGATCAACCAACTGCAACATCTGTAAACGATTCTGCAACAACTCTGAGGCACGCATCTCAGTAAAGTTGTTGTCTTTCTGGAAGTCATAGTAGATATCTTCTTTGAAATCTTCCCACTCTTCCAATGTACAAATACCTTTGAGTACCAATTGAGTACGCAAAGCATGGTCAAATAACTGTGTAAACTTATTACGAAGTCTGGTAACAAACTTGGCAAACTTTAATTCGTCACGGGTAACTTCTTGTGAACGACCCATACCAGCAAACCCACCACCGTTTTCTTCGAGGCGTGAGTATGGTACATTCAAACACTGTAACAGTTTCTTCTGGAAGTATTTAACATCTTCCAATTCACCTAAGTTTTGACCTGCTGGTAATGTGGTAATCTCTGTGCCTTTACCACCTTCACGGCGTGGTAACCAGAAATCTTCAAGCATCGACATATGCTTACGTTCATCACGCAGTTCACCAGTGTTGGCATCATACACCATCTTGTTGCGATACTTGACCATAACATCACGGAGATACTGTTCTGCTTTACCACGTGGTAAGTTACCAACGTCAATGTAGAATATACGGCGCTCAGGAGCACGACTAATACGATAGATAACAATCGCATCTTCAATCATACGAAGTTGATTGAGTGGTTTGATTGCCTTATGTAAATATGAAATAACAAATGTATTCTTTGCATCCATCATTCCAGAGTTCACGTTAATGATTGAGTCTGGTGCAATACGAATGCCTTGACCTACATTTGATGTAAATGTTTGAGTAGTCTGGCCTTTATCATTAAAGACATAATACTCTGCGGTAGATACGATGATCGATGCACCTGTTTTAGGATCACGATCTTTTTTGATCTCACGAACTTTACGAATCTTACGTGGATCAATGTACCTTAATTCTTGTATACCTTCTTTTGGATTCTTATCGTTGACTATAACATGATAGAACAATCGTCCATCAATGTACCAACGTTTGAATAAGTCATCAGCAAGGTTAGAAAAGTTAAGCATTTTTAAAATTGCTTGAAACTCTTCATTGATTTTCTTTTTGATCGATTCAGGTTGCTTGAGATTATCCATTACGATATCGCAAACTTTACCCGCTTCATCATGAGATATCGCTTCATTGACAATCTCATCAATTGCCATATCCAATTCTGGGTGATTGGACATTTCACGATAACGTGTGATTAGTTCTATCTCATTACGTACTGAACCTTCTAAGTCAACATAGGTTCCGTAATAAGCATTCTGTGTAACTGTAACTGCACCATCGTCAATTGAGGCAGAAGGTAAGGCAAAAGATGCCTGTTCAGGATCTTCTTTCTGAACGACATCTTTTGCGCCTAAAGTAAAGCCGAATAATTTAATTGCCATTAATCTTTCATCCTATAGATAAAAGTAGGGAGAATCCCCTACTCTTAGATCACGCCATCTGCTACTGATTCCCACCACTGGTAGGTCAGAGTGACAGAGAATTCTTCAATTGCATCATTTGAACCCCAATCAACATCGATTGGAGTCAAGTCTGTTGGGAACATTCCAACAAAATTATATTGCTTGATTGTATTGCCTGCTTTGCCAAATTGTAAAACTTGACCATCTACTGAATAACCTATCGGTGTACCAGCAACGGGATTACGAACGTTTAGGTTGTGACTGTTAATACCATTCATCCAACGTTCAAATGCATTGCGTACTATAAAATCTTCATCATTGATAATTGTGATTGTCCAATCAGCAAATGAACGATTACCCACAAACTTCAATTCACGGCCAAAGTATTGCATAGGCACAACGCCCAGAGTTGAACCTGGAAGTTGTGCTGTCTTACACATGAACGTTAATTTAGTCTGTGCGTTTCCTGGTAGTGAGAACACAGGAAACGGCATAGTTACCTCAAACAGATTTGGGCGGGCACCGTCACCTTGTAACTGTGAACGGAATTGATTTACATTAAATGCCATTTATTTTCTCCTGTCTCTCTCTATTTAGAACTGACCTACAACTTCATTGAACGATACGCCTGTACGAACGGCGACAAAGTTCAACTGAATGAAGTTGATTGATCGTGCTGGTTTGATATAAATGTCACCAATAAACTGATTCGAATCAATAACTTGTGAGGTGTTGTTTGTAACATCACATACAACACGGAAGTCAGTGATACCACGACGACCTTGAACATCACGCAAGAACGGTTCTACGAGTGCAACGAATTGGGCACGGGTAAACTGATCATTAAATTCAAACATTGAGAAACGTGCGGCACGTGCAATCGCTTTTTCAAGTACAATGAACAGACGGCGAACATTGATACGATCAAATGCACTTGGTTTTGCCAACATTGTTTTATCGCCAAACAGAACTGTACCTTCACCTGGGAATGAAACAACTGGATTAACACCTGCTGAATACAATGTATCACGGTCAGTCTTAGTTGGATTCCATGCAAGTTTAACTACGTTTTTAATTATACCACGATTCAAACCACCTGGTGAGAACCAAGGATCACGTTCGGTATCTGTACGGGCGCACAAACCAGCAATGTCACCGTTTAGAGGAATCCAACGATAGAGGTCAGCATATTTGTCATACTGATATTTGTAACCAGAATCGATTACTGCATACGAAGAAGAAGTCAGACCGTTACGGAAAGCAACTACTGCTGCCGCCTCACTACCTGGATTATTAACAACGTTTGCTGCAGGTGGCGAAATAAATGCCACACAATCTTTACGAGTTTCTGCAATATTGCTGATAACATAAGTGGCAATTGTTGAGTTGCCTGTGCCAGTTACTAACAACGATACATCAATTGCCTCAGAATTCTTAAATTGGTCCCAACCAGTTGTTGTGTTTGCAACAGATGTTGTGCCATCAGAACCACCAGAGAATGAGAATGTAGTTGGAGCAGTTAATGTTTTAAATAGAGATACGTTTGCTGTTGAACCCCATGCAGTACCTGAACCTAAGTTTGCGGTAGCAGGATGTGCTAACCAATGTACCCATTGTGATTGTGCTGCAATTACATTCTTATAGTAATTTGAATTACCTGAATCATCTTTTGCATCAGATGCTTTGGAAACAAATGGATACTTTTCTAGAACTGTGCCTGCTGTACCAGAAATTGCTCCATTTGCATCAACAACAACGATATGGATTTCATCGTTTGAAGTTAATCCACTCTTATTGAAAACGTAAGAAGATGTGTTTGGTGTTGCTGTAAATTGGGACGCATATGCCCATCCAGCATATGAACCTCCATCTGCTACAGAAATTTTTAACGAGTTGCCTAATGCGCCAGGATAACGAGCGGCCCAGCCATTGTTTGTACCAACGGCATTACTTTGTTGATTTGCTGTCCACTCATCCAGATTTTTAATTAAAACACCAACACCAGTATTTGCTGTGGCGTTATTAGCACCACCTGCTGCTGTGTTTATTGAACGAACTACTTTTAAATTGTTTCCGTATGCTAGAAAATTTGCTGCTGAGAACCAATATTCATAATTTGTTGAGTCTGGTTTACCAAATCTAGTTACTAGACTAACTTCGTCTGGTATAGTGATAACTTCACTTGCTGGTCCCCAAGCAAAAGGTCCTACAAATGCTCCTGTAGAAGTGGCAACGGAAGGTATAACTGTGGTCAGATCGATTTCTGATACAAGTACACCCGGTGATAATTGAAATGCCATTGGATTTCTCCTTTAATTGTTGGGTCAATTGTCTTTGATAGTCTATTTAGTTTTTTACAACCTTGACATTGGATAACCACGCTTCTCTGCGAAGTGCCAACGGTCCTCACCATCATCCTCAACTTCTTCCTGGAGACCATTTTCTATGAATCCAAACGGAGTCATGGTCTCATCAATTAACATGTTTTGTTCATCCAGCATCATCTTACGAATGTCAATATTGGTAGAGTCTTTAAAGAATGACTGTGCTGTCAACCAAGAAAACAGTACCAATCCCATCACAATATCATCGTTACTACCTTCTTCTGCTGCATATGAATCTCTTACTCTGACAAAGGTATTCATCTCATTGATTGTATCAAAGTCATTAATGATCAACTTATCATTCTCTACCAGAGTCTTTAAGTTGGCACAACCAATCTTCTTGACTGACTTAGTTGTCTTAATACCAAACGATGTTGACCGTTTAAATCCTGATGAGATGGACTGACCTTTGATATGATGCTGCTCTGTCTTATAAATGTTCTCATATTCTAGGTCATAGTGGAGAATGTCTACGACCTGCTGACCAATATTGTTTGTTTCTACCAGTACAAATGCTTCATTGTATCGTTTGGCAATTGAGTAAATGACTGTCGGAAAGAACAATAATGGTAGTTTATTGTTTCGGTATCGTGCAACTTGTTTGTATGGTGCTTGTGTGGCATCAAGGACATTAATGGTAGAATAATCCATGTTCACACCTTCCGAACAGTCTACCGTAGCAATGTATAGATGACCAGGTATTGGTTGTTCATAGATGTTAAAGTTCTCTTCCATCGCAATCGGATCATGAAATGCCAACGACCTCAGTTTACTTCCTGATATCAGTGTAGCATTAGAACCAATAAACTCTGTTTCAAATTCTTGTCTAAACTGCTCTTCAGAAGTGTTCCGTATCGTCTCTTCTTTCCATATTAAATCACGTCCTGGAACTTGTGACCAGTGAACTTCAAGTGTCTTATATGTCGAACGTTTTTCAATTGCATCTGTCCACATCTTGTAGAACAGATTCAATCCATTAGGAGTTGAAACAATAATTACTTTAGATGTTTGTCCAGATGAGATAACAGGATACGTTGATGTGAAAAACTCAACTGCCATGTTATGTGGAACGAACGCAAACTCATCAAGAAAAATTAAGTTGTATGTACCACCACGGACACCTGCTGCTGATGTGGCATACGCAAATATCTTAGAACCGTTCTCTAACTCTAACGAACCTTTGTTCCATGTCATGATGCCTTGTTGCAACCACTGTGGCAAGTATTCATATGCTTTCTGAATACGACTTAGAATATCACGTGCCAACTGACCTTTGTTGGCAAGAATACCGATTGTGTATTCTTCATTAAAGATTGCTGCCCAAAGCATATAACCAACGGTTGTGGTTGTCTTACCAACCTGTCGTGGCATCTTTGCAATGGTAAATCTATTCTCATGAAAGGTACGTACCATGTCCTCTTGAAAATCCCACATATCGAACGTGATAAGACCACGGTCAACGTTTACAATCTTAACATAAGTTTTGATAAAGTATACAGGATCATCTGCACACTTTGCGATTTCTAATACTTGTTCTTCAGTATAGGATAGTTCAGTGCCTATTCTTTTTAGGCGAGCATTACCAAGGTATCCGTCATCCATTTTATTTAATGATGCTTCTCAACATCCATCCATGTTTTTGATGTGCATCCAAAATGTCTTGTAAAAAATTACCTACAGCAGGTTCATTAGCACCATCGGCAGCAACAATACCAGCACGAAGATGCATTATGAAACGATCATTATCCGCAGCAAGGTCACGCATCATTGTAATACCATCTGGTATGTTTGTTGCTTCTTGTAGGTCTGCAAGTTCAAGCATTCGAGCAAGTGAACCTGGCGCATACGAATTCAATGCACGAAGGTGTTCTGCAATAGGGTCTATCTGTGCAAATAAAGAAGTATAAAGATTATTCAAGAAATCATGGTATTGTGGGAAGTTTGGTCCTTCAACGTTCCAATGATATCCATGTGCCTTTAAATACAAAGCAAAGTTTGTACCTAAAATTGTTTTGAGTTGTTCAATTAAAGTTTCCATTACGTTTCCTGTTTTTGATTTTTAAGCATCTTTACCAGTTGTGCGGTAGAACCAACGAACACTGCTTTATCTATGTTCAGATTATTTTGTGCTTCCGCTTTTGGTGCTAAATCTTTTTTGCGTTTCTGTATCTCAAGCAAGTCTTTGTTCATGTCTGCTAAGTTCTTCATCAGACCAGACAACACTTCAAATGCTCTTGGATGCTGACCATCTCTTGCTATGAGCATCAATTCATTTACCGCTTGATTACCTTGAGTTACCAGTTCTCGAATGTTATCTCTAGCAAACTCTGCATCAGCATTTACTGGATCTGCATAATCTACCACAGCAGGTAAGGTTTCTACTTTTGGTTCTTCTTTGATGGGTTCAACATCAAATAACTCAGAGAGGTTTGCGTTTAGTTTTTTCATAATGTAATGTTGGGGAATTCTTTTATTGTTTCGATGAATCCAAATTCATCGCCCATTAATGCGGTATTTGGATTGGTTCTAGTCTGTATTTGTACAACATTAAGGGTATTAATGTCCGTTATGGTAACATTAAATGCTGCACCAGTATAATCTCCAGTAAGTCTATCGCCAACTTTAATGGACATATTGCCACCAGTTACAACCAATATGCCACTTGAAGTGTTACTGAAATAATCCACTGTTCCAAAGAATTCTGAATTGTTGGCACGAAGAGTTTCGCCTTGTGCAAACACACCATTACCATTTGCATAGTCCACATAAACTTTTTGTATATCTTTAGTGGTAAGATCAATCATTGAATTTGTATTTGCAGACTTGATATACTTACCAGAGTGAACTGGTGGCCATATGTAACTCTTAGCAGTGAATGTTAAGTCCCAAAGAATCAATCGTGTTGAACCTTCGTTCAATGCACCCTCATACTCTACCGTTGATGCTACTGAATCTAATATAATAGGCACATTATATTTTTGGTCCATCTCAGGAATAAAGTCTACGGTAACGTTGAAGTCTGGTGTAAAGAATGGTAGAATCTGTTCTAGAATTTGTGTACCATCTTCTGTGTTGCGAACATAAATCGATAATGAAAACTGAAAGTTATATGGTATAGGAACAAACTGTGTGCTTACCGTAGTGTTGTCACTACTCTTAGCAAAGTTCATCAGAGTTGAAATTTGCTTACGTTGAACATCGTATTCCAGACTGTCAAGATTAAATGACATGCGTGGAACAACAGTATTAATTGACTTGATCAGATTAGGATCGGAAGTAATTGCTGTTAGAAAACGTTCTTTAGGTGAATATGTAAGTGGTACTTTCCATTTTTCTTTTGGTACACCTGCTTGTGTATATCGTACAATCTCTAAGTCATTAAATAGTGTACCAAATACAACTACCATCTTTCGAATGGTGCGATGATAGAACTGAGCATTACCTAACATTACGGTTCTCCAAACGGATTTTGTTCCGTAAAGTCAATGATGCCATCTGAACCTGTTTCAATACGAGCATTGTCAAAGATGTCCTCAAATGCACTATTCATTAAAGCGGTATCAGAAATAACATTGATTGTCCATTGTGCGTTGCTTGTATTGCCTTTGACTATACCTGTAGTAAAATTACCTTGAACACGATATACATCAATATATTGACCAGACACATAGTCATGGACAATTGCCTGAGCATTTGCTGTTGCTAAACTTGTACCTTGATACACAATTTCATCGTTTACATAATTACGTATACCGCCAGAAGAGAAGAACAGTCTTGTTTTTGGATAGTAATCAACAATTTGTTCGTCAATCATTTTCAAACCAGTTTCAATAATCTCATTAGAGAATACAAACTGTTTCATCTTCAATGCATACACATACACATTACCACCACGACCACGACCTAATGTGTAAAACATGGTCTGTTGATCTTCATGTTCAACAAATGTAATCTCAAAGAAGTTATTCAGTAATGGTACAAATATTAAATCGCCCTCACGTGGACGAGTGTAACCATTTACAGCATAACGGAATCGTAGGCGTGATACCAACAGAGTTACTTCATCACGAATTTCTAAACCAAATTTAGAAATAAAATCTTGTTCACCATCCATACCTGAAACATTCTCTAGGTACATTTCAATCGGATGAGCGGTGCGGTATTCTTTGAGTGTATCTTCACCATATAGATAATCTACTTGATCACGTGTGGTACGTGGTAGATAGTAAACATCCATACCATATATTTTCAATGCCTCAATAACCAAGTCCTCAACGAGCAGTTGCTCGGAAGTTATCTGATTTGCAGGAAAGTTATTAAAATAAAAATTGGTGGCGATTTTAGGTACCTACCCAGTCAGAATTTCAGACGGCAATGAACCCATCATGTAGATTTCTTCTTCCATTTTTTCAATTTCTTGGATTGCTTCATCGTAAATTACTTGACCGTTTAGTGTGACACCACCAGGCATTTGAATACCAGCAAACTTTTTTAGATTGGAACCCCACTGACGTTTAATCAATGCTGTAGCATACTTCTTTAGAAACCTATCATTCCATACATCAGTAACACCTTCGAGTGTAGCGGTTGCATTTGTATAAGTCTGTGCTGGATTACCTTCCAACTCTAAAGACGTAGGACTTGAAATTTTTCTTACTTGTTTTTGTTCAGTGCCGATTGTAATAAAATCAAAGTCAACAATTTCTTGATCAAACTTTGTACCTGTACCAATAACTGTATTAGAACCTGGAGCACATGATAAAGTGCCTGTCAATGTAATTGTTTCTGGTTCTAATGCACGATAGCATTCGATGATAACAAAGTTACCTGGTTGAACATCACGTGTCCAATCGATGTCTAAAAATACTTTGTTCTGATGACGATTAAATCTAAACTGTGGAGTACCAGAGAACAATAGGTTCAAGGTACGTAGATGTTGCATAGTAATTTCATATGACACATACGATACCGATGTGAAGTCATAGAGATCATGCAGACGTAATTGGTAGCGCAAGTCAAACATATTGATTGATGCATTAGATAAATCAAATGGCATTACACCAATAACAAACTGCACAGCATCAGGACAATAAATCCACTGCCGATTAATATCTTCAGCAGTGATAGCATGTTTCATAAACAATTTTTCTGTGCCATCATAGTGATAGTCACGCCAAAAAGAAAGTGCTTCGTCAATGCGGTCATCTACCTGATCGTCATCAACATTAATTTCGATGACAGGAAAACCTAACTTGCGTAAGCAATAGGTTTTAAATTGTGCTTTGGTTGATATTTTTGCCATGATTGCTTATTTATTGTTATGTTTATGCATGTTTAATTATCAGTATGCCCGAACCGCCATTTGCTCCAGACCCATTGATTCCAGGTTGTCCTTGTGATTGGTCACGATTACCACCACCACCACCGCCAGTTCCTGGAGTACCTGTTTCAGGTTTTATATTAGGCGTGCTTGCACCCGAACCACCTAAACCACCGCCACCTTGACCACCTGCGCCACCTAAACCAACAGCATTACCACCACCACCTCCACCTCCAGCAAGATATGTTACGGTACCTGTTAAAGATGTTGATGAACCAACACCACCCGCACCACCTGCTGGAGCAGATGCGTTTGCACCAACACCACCTGCACCACCACCGCCGCCACCACCCCAATTATATGCCGCATCACCACCAGCACTACCTTGTCCTGGTGTTCCTGAACCAGCAGCATCATTATAACCCGCACCACCACCTGAACCACCATTTTTATCTAGGGTAGTAGCACCATATGTGCCGGCAGCACCTCCACCTAATGAACTAAGAGATGAGAATGATGAGTTTGAACCTCTTATTGCATTAAGTGGATATGCTGAACCAAGACCGCCACCACCAATCGTAACTGTGTATGATGTACCTGGTGTTACAGGAAATCCACTTCCTGATTTATAACCACCTGCACCACCACCACCGCCAACTATAGCACCGCCACCGCCACCGCCAGCAACAAGAACATAATCAACTGTACTTATTCCTGGAGGTGCCGTCCATTGACCTGTTGCTGTGTAGATATATGTGTTGACTGAAGGTTGTGTCGCAGGAATAGAAACGATGACGATACCAGAACCACCAGCGGCACCAACTGCTCCACCACCACCACCACTATTAGTTGTTCCTGCAGTGCCAGTAGCACCAGCATTTCCTCCACCACCAGAACCACCAGTGCCGTCTGTGCCTCCAGAGCCACGACCACCACCACCGCCAGCATAGTAAGTTGATGTTCCAGAAATTGATGACTGTGAACCAATTCCTCCATTGCCGCCATTTGAACCACTTGAAGCATTTCCTCCACCTCCAGCACCACCACCACCACCACCTTCACCACTGCCTCCGCCTGCACCGCCATTATTTCCTTGTCCTGGTGTTCCTGCACCTCCGTTACCGGCACCACTATCGTGTCCACCACCACCACCAGAACCACCAGCATTGCCATTTCTTCCTAATGGTCCTGCACCAGTTGAACCTCCTCCTCCTCCTCCACCGCCACGTGCTTCTATTGTACCAAATACTGAATTTGAACCATTAGAACCAATAAATGGACCAGCAGGAGAACCGGCAGCACCAGCAGCACCAACAATAACTGAGATTGCAGAATTTGAACCGACAGGATAACCAGTCCCTGAACGATAACCACCTGCACCGCCGCCGCCACTGCCATATGGTGTTGCACTTCTTCCACTACCACCGCCACCGGCAACGACAAGATAATCTACTTGTGATACACCTGTTGGTACAACAAATGAACCTGTGTTTGAAAATGTGAGAATTGCATTAGGTGTCGTTACATTATATTTTAATATCACAATACCAGAACCACCAAGACCACCCCACTGACTCCAATACAAATAATAACCACCACCACCACCACCACCGCCAGTACCTATTACTCCTGGTGTTGAATAAAATGTAGCATAACTCTTGGAACCATTTCCACCACCAAATGGAGTTCCTTCCCAAGGTGAACCATAACCGCTATTAATAGGTTGTCCAGCATATTGATTAGAATAAACTTGAGAATATCCTCCACCACCATAACCTATTCTGTATGCACCATTATCAATTGAACCGCCACCACCGCCAGCATATGCAGTATTTGAACCTGACAATGAAGAGAATATTCCTATGCCTCCATTACCAGCATACGATCCATCTCTTGCTGCTGCTTGACCTGCACCACCTGCACCACCACCACCACCTGTACCACCACCTGCATTATAAGGATAACTTCCATAGTTCTGAGAAATTCCACCAGCATTGCCTTGACCAGGCGTTCCTAATCCTGCATTATCTTGTTGTGAACCACCACCACCAGAACCTCCGCTATATGCGCCAGTACCTGCCATACCACCAGAACCGCCACCACCGCCACCGCCACCAATTGACCAAGGCACTAATGTTGCGCCACTGCTTGTATTGAAAATTCCAGAATTTCCACCATTAGCACCACGTGCTTGAGATACACTACCCGCACCACCAGAACCTATAGCAATAGTATACGATGTTGCTGATGACACAGACAATCCTGTGCCTGTTTGAAATCCACCAGCACCTGCACCGCCACCATAACCATCAGATACTCCACCGCCTCCTCCACCGCCAATAATCAGATAATCAACTGATGTTACTCCGGAAGGTGGTGTCCATGTTTGTGAACCCGCAAATGATTGAATTACGGAATAAGATATTGGTGCAGCAGGCGCAGATGGTGTAGAACCACCTACACCTGGTGCAGTGAATCGTTTTAGACTAAATCTACCATTGGTAAATTTGCGAATTGGCATTAGTAAATTTCCGTACCAAACGCTGAGAATGAAATAGTAGACGTATTTGAGTTGACGGACAACTGAGATGATGCATTCAGTGTGATGCCTAAACTCAACGCTATTGAATCATTGCCTGGTATTGCCACACGAAACGCAAGATGATTTGTATTTGTTGTGGCTACTCCAGATACGTTTGCAGCAATACTAAATGCTGCAACGTTTCCATCCAGATTAGCAATGTTGATTGACGAAATGACCGCAGAGTTGCCTGCTGGCACTGTGTATAGATTCGTCAGCACATTTCCCGTTGGATTTTTTTGTCCTAATATTGTATAATTTCTTGGCATTTTATTTTCCTATGATCCTAAACCTAATAAGAAGTAATCTTCAAAAGCATTAGGCTCTTGAAGTTTTGCATTTGTAATGGCACCATTTGCTATAGCATTTGCGGTTACAGCATTAGTCGCTATAGCATTTGCTGTTATAGCATTGTTTGCAATTCTGTTTTGTCCAACTCTAATAGTATCTGGCATAATTCTTTTCTTTTATGATTGGAAATCAATATATGTTTATAGTTCCAGAACCAGGAAAAGCATACATTCGATAACCTGCAGTGGTACTTACTATGGGACTACCTGTGGTACTATTTGCTGCAAGATAAGTTTCGGGCCAACGAAGAATAACAATACCCGAACCACCAATTCCTGTTGTGAAAGCAGGTGTACCCCCGCCACCACCGCCAGTGTTTATGGTACCATTTAAAGTTGAAGGTGACCAAGGAACTCCTGCACCACCACCACCACCTAAACCACCATTAACACCAGCACCATATGTTCCTACACCACCACCCGCAAAGTAACTTGTGTTTGCTCCAAAAGGTGCAAATTGGGTATACTGTTTACCATTACCACCATAACCGCCGGGAGATGGAGCATTTCCACCTGCCTGTCCTGCACCACCGCCTCCGCCACCAGCACTAGCGGCACCATTACCACCACTGGTACCAAAACCATATGTACGACTATTTGCTGAAATACTTGGATTAGTTGTTTGATTTCCTGCACCACCTGCTGTTCCATTATGTGTACCACCAGAACCAGAACCACCAACTTTACCATTTTCACTATTATTTGTACCACCAGCACCGCCGATTGCAGTCAATGTTTCTATACCACTGACTACTGTAGTATTTGTTCCACTTCCAGTTTGCGAACCGCCGCCACCTATAGAAATAGTATAAACTGGTGCTCTGGCATATGAACTAATATAAATTAAACCACCAGCACCACCACCGCCAGTTTCATTTGCAGCAGGGCCACCACCTTGACCACCACCGCCGCCGCCAGCAACAACAAGAAGTTCTATAGTTGGAGGTGGTTCTTCTGTGGCAACTAATCCAACAAGTGTTTTAGGTACTGTATACAGACGATTTCGAACACTTGATATCGTGTATCTTTTTAAAGTCATTACAAACCACCCATTAAAAATAAATCTTCAAATCCACCAGCAGGGTCTTGAAGTTTTATAGTTGTAATTGTTCCATCAGCAATGAGATTACCACTAATTGTTCCTGCAACAATGTTATTACCACGAATAACATTATCTACTAACTTGTCACCAGTAATAGCACCAGAGCCAATTAGATTGCCCGTAATTTGTCCTGCAACAATATTGTTACCACGAATGGCACCAGAGGCAACTTTGTCCCCTGTTACTGCTGTAGAATCAATTAAATTTGTACGGACTCTTTGTATCATTTATTACTGCCCTCTAGTTTACTGTATTTATCGTTTATGTCCATGTCAGTATGACGATACCAGAACCACCCGAACCAGCAGTTAAAGAGGGTGAAGTATCTTTAGAAGCACCACCACCACCGCCACCTGTTCCACTTGTTCCAGATATTGCACCGACTGAACCATCTCTTGTGCTACCTGCACCACCACCACCATTTCCACCAGCACCACCTGGAGTAGAACCACTACCACTACCACCACCACCGCCGCCAGCATAATATGTGGGCGTTCCAGAATATGATGATGTTAGACCAACACCACCCGCACCACCATTATAATTGGGAGTTGCTCCTCCAGCACTTCCAACTGCGCCAGCACCTCCACCACCACCAGCAGCACCAGTATTCCCTGCTCCACCACTATTACCTTGACTTGGTGTTCCAGCACCAGCAGAACTTCCAGGAGCACCGCCGTTACCGCCTCCACCACCACCGCCACCAGCACCGCCAGACCACCCACAACTTCCAGTATCTTGTCCAGCAGAACCTCCACCACCACCTAAAGCAGTGAATGATGAGAATATAGAATTTGATCCATTGGCACCATGTTGTCCATTGGTAGTGCCTGGTGCAGTAGTTGCTGGACCACCAGCACCACCAGAACCCACTGTAATTGTGTATTGTTGACCCGGCGTTACTGGATGTCCTGTACCAGTAAGATACCCACCTGCACCTCCACCAGAACCAAATCCCGCACCAACACCACCAGAACCACCGCCGCCGCCGCCACCAACGACAAGATAATTTACTGTAGTAGATTGAGCATTAAAAATTCCTGCCGAATAAAAAATTGCGGTCTTTGTTACAGCAGGTTGTGTTGCTGAGTGTTTGAGTATCATGATACCAGAACCGCCATTGCCACCAAAACCTTGATTACCTCCACCACTCAAGTGACCACCACCACCGCCACCACCACCAGTGGATATTGCAGCATTTGCAGCATTTAATAATGATTGTGTTCCTGCTGCTCCACCACCATCACCACCTGCACCACCAACTCCTGGAGGATGTGATCCACCACCGCCACCACCAGCAAGAGTTATTGAAGTTCCTGTTAATGTTGTTACTAATCCTGGACCACCTGCGCCACCTGCTGGTCCAGAAGAACCAACTGCTCCTGCGCCACCGCCACCGCCACCTTGAACTGTTGGAGCAACTGGAGTGCCAGCACCGCCGTTATTACCTTGTCCTGGAGTTCCTAAACCACCACTACCTGTTCCATATGTTGGGAAAGAACCAGTGCTACCACCTCCACCACCCGAACCACCAGAACATCCGTCATTAATAGATTCAGCAGCACCACCTCCACCACCTATTGCTATGAGGGATGCAAATATAGAATTTGTACCGTTTGCACCTCTTGTACCTGTGCCTGTACCACCTCGGCTGCTCCCACCAAGTCCACCAACACCACCTGAACCGATAGTAACTAGATATGTTTGACCTGCTGATACGGGATATCCGGTACCTGATAGAAAACCACCTGCACCACCGCCACCAGTTGAGCCACCGCCACCACCGCCTCCTGCGACTAACGCATAGTCAACTGCGGTAATTCCTGGTGGTGCTGTCCATTGTCCTGATGCTGTGAAAATATATTTTGTAACATCTGGTTGTGTCGTAGGAATAGAAACAATAACTACACCTGAACCACCTCCTGCACCTGCGCCACCGTATGGTCCGC
>Ga0114970_10000526_pt1 | contig 28960 bp, 25 predicted proteins | sample M_140205_XF_Meta_FD_87030 | JGI IMG/M metagenome (GOLD analysis project Ga0114970, IMG submission 87030) | Freshwater microbial communities from Lake Montjoie, Canada to study carbon cycling - M_140205_XF_MetaG | ecosystem: Environmental > Aquatic > Freshwater > Lake | place: Lake Montjoie...
CCGCAGACTCAAAGCGGACTGGTGGACCTTTCCGATCTGAAACTGATGCCGGCCTGGGTGGGCGAATTTGGCAAAGAAGAAAAGATCAAGCAGCGCTATGCCGATGCCGAAGACCGCCCGCAACGTGGAGGTCGTGATGATCGCCGTGGTGGCGGTGGCTTTGGTGATCGTGGTCGCACTGGAGGCCCGCCGCCGCGTCGAGATGGTCCTGGTGGTGGTGCACCACCGCGTCGCGATGGCCCTGGAGGTTTCCGTCCGCGTGAAGGTGGCCCACCACGCCGTGACGGTGATGACCGCCGTGGGCCGCCACGTCGTTTTGGTGATCGTGATCGCAATGGCCCGCCGCAACGCGAGTGGGTGGAGATGCCCCGTGACGTACAGATCACGATTTTCCCAGAAGATAAGGCCGTCGATGCTCTCGCTGCGCATGTGCGCCAGACTGGTCATGCCTTCAGCATGTTCGATGCTGCACGTCTTGTGCTCGCAGGTGGTGATCGCTTCATGGTGCGCTTCCGCTGTGCCGATGAGCGTGCCATGGGGCTATTCAACGTGCCGGCTGACGGCAGCCTGTTCCTGACGCGTGATGAAGCCCTCACGCATGTGCTGCATAGCGCCGCGCAGGATGAATTTTATCGTGTCGAGGAAATCGAACTCGAAGCGCCAAAGGGCGAGTTCACCTCAGTGGCCGTGTGCGGCATGAGCGGCGAACTCATCGCCCCGCCGAGCCATCACAGCTATCAAACCGGCGTCATCCGTCTGCATCGCGAGCGTTTTTCAAACATGGCGATGGAGGACTTCAAACGCCGCATCCGCGTCGAGGCGAACCCCGAACTCGTCGCGAAGTGGAAGGAAAACATGAGCAAGGGCCGCCGCTGGGTGTGCTTGAAAGGCGAAGTCCCGGAAGGCGGCGAACCGCTCGCGCTGAACTCCCGCGCCGACATGGAGGCGCATTTCCGCCGCACCTTTGGCAACGACGCTGTCATCGAAGTGCGCGAGGCCACACTGCATGGCAACATCGACAAGCAGAAGCTTGCGCATGTGCTCTTCCTCATGCTGCGCCAGTCTGTGGATGCAGCGCGGAAGCATCTGTTTGAGATATCTCAGAAGCTCGGTGCCGGTCTGGAACGCCGCGGGATGAAGCTGTTTAAGCGCCGTGCCGGCAAGCAGTTCGTTTGCCGCGTTAAGCCGAAGGCGATTGATGCCGGACTCATTTTTTCCGACCGTCTTACTCGTGTGGTGGAGTTGCTCAAAGCAAACCACGGCCTGCCGCTGCAGAAACTCGTGGAAGCCATCGTCCCTTCTCCTCCCAAGGATGAAGCTGCTGCACCCGATGCGCCGAAGCATCCCACCGAAGAACAGATCGCAGTCATCAAAGACATCCGCTGGCTCGCCAACGAAGGTTACGTCATCGAATACAGCGACGGCATGATCTTCCTCGGCGTCCAAGGTGAAGCCGCCGCGAAGAAAGAAGCGCCTGCCGCAAAAGCTTCCGCTGATGCCGCTGCGCCTGCTGCCGAAGCATCGACCGAACCAGTAGAAGCTGCTGCTGAGGAGCCTGACGTCGAGGAGTCCTCTGAGGAAGTGGTGGCCGAAGAACCGGCCGCTGATGTTGCCGAGGAAGCACCAGTCGTTGCCACGGCAGATGAAGAAGGCGAAGACTGATTTTATGAAGCCTTCAGCCATCTTTCTCGCAGTCGTTTTCAGCGCTTGGTCAGCCACCAGTCTGTTTGCGGCACGCCCCATCCTCTGCTGTGATTATGGTGGCGGTCGTGTCACCATTCTCTCTGCCACGGGAGAGATTGAATGGCAGGTGGAGGCCAAAAGTCCGCAGGATTGCTGGCAACTGCCGAATGGAAACATCCTCTTCGCCTATGTGGCTGGCGCCAAAGAGGTGACGCGTGATCAGAAAGTCGTCTGGGAATATAAGGCTCCCGAAAAAGTCGAGTGCCATGCCTGCCAGCCGCTGCCGGACGGCAACGTGCTCGTCGTTGAATGCGGCACTAGCCGGATCATCGAAGTCGATCGCGCGGGCAAGATCGCCAAGGAGATCAAACTTGTCACAAAGCCCGAGGTGAAGCTGCACAATCAGTTCCGCGGCACGCGCAAAACTGCCGACGGCCACTATCTTGTTTGCTTCAAAGGCGAGAGCAAAATCGTGGAGCTCGACAGCGAAGGCAAAGTGCTGCGCGAAGTTTCCGTCACCGGTGATCCGCATGAAGTGGTGCAACTGGCGAACAAAAACCTTCTCATCACCTGCGGTGATGGTCACAAGGTCGTCGAGATCGATCCAGCGGGCAAAACGGTTTGGGAACTCAATGAAAACGACCTTCCAGGCAACACGCTGCGCCTCATGGCCGGCTGTCATCGCCTGCCGAATGGCAACACGATCTTCGCCAACTACCTCGGTCATGGACATCTTGGTGAGCAGGCACAGTTTTTCGAAATCACGCCTGACAAGAAAGTCGTCTGGGCCTTCGAGGACAAAGGCCGCTTCAAGACCATCAATCAGGTCATGGCGCTGGATGACAAAGGCGATGTCACCAAAGGCGAAGTACTGCGCTGAACCGCCCACAGCATCTTCACCGCCTGCACAGCGGCTTTGACGTTGTGAACGCGGAAGAGATGCGCGCCGCGTGTCATGCCCGCAGCAATGCAGGCGACAGTGCCGGCATCGCGTTCGAGCGCGGGGATGCCCAGCACGTCGCCAATCACCGTTTTACGTGAGACGGGCAGCAAAATCGGCCGGTCGAAGCGATGCAGCGCACGCAGATGACGGTAGATCGCCAGATTGTCGTCACGCTGCTTCGCGAAGTCGATGCCGGGGTCGACGAGGATGTTTTTGTACGGTAAACCGGCGCTTTCGGCGAGTTCGAGCTTCTGCGTGAAGAAATCGACGAGCGTTTCGATCACGTTTGGATACTGCACATGCGTGTGCGGCACCTTCGGCTGGCCGACGCTGTGCATGATAAGCAAACTCGCGCCAAACTCGGCGCACAGTAGCGCATTCGTGGCATCTGGTAGCGCACTGAGGTCATTGATGATGTCTCCCCCATGCGGCAGCACCGCCGCAATGACTTCACTGCGCCAGGTGTTGATGGAAAGCAGAGGCGCATTGAAATTCGCATGCAGCACCGGCCATTGCGCGATGAAGGGCAGCAGCCGTGCGATTTCCTCCTCCACGCTGATCGGTCCACGATTGGTGCGCGCACTCTCCGCGCCGATATCGATGATGTCCGCGCCATCCAGGAGCTGTTGCTTCGCCTGAGCCAGCGCCTGCGTCGGGTCCAGTGTGCCGTCGCCGCAGAAGGAGTCGTCATTGATGTTCACGATGCCCATGACAAGAGGGCGTCGTGGAAATTCGATCGTGTGATGGCGGGCGCGGAGGATCATGGAATCGGCACCACTTTACGCTCCCGCTTCTCAAATCGAACCGTGGTCGTGTAGCCGACGCAGCGCACCAGTTCGAGCGCCTTGTCGAAGTCCACGCCGACGTCGGTGGGCTTGTGGGCGTCGGAATTGATGACGATGGGCACCTTGGCGCTGAAGGCCATCTCCAGCATCTCGCGGGCGGGATAGATTTCGCGTACGTCTTTGCGCAGACCAGCGGTGCTGACTTCGAGGATGCCGTTGGTATCGACGAGGGCCTGGATCACCGGCGCGTAGTAGGGACGTAGATCACCCGCAGGGCGCAGGGCGAAGCGTTTGGCGAGATCGGGGTGCGCATGGAAGTCGAACTGCCTTGTGCGAATCATCTGCTCATAGAGTTTCCAATACATGCCCCACATGTGTTCGATGTCCGAGGCGGTCTTCCAGCGCGAGACGTGCTTCGGATCGTCCACGGCGATGCCGTCGTGGATGTAGTGGACGCTGCCGATGAGGTAATCCCAGTCCGCCATGGCAGCGGTCTCGTCGATCCACTTTTGGTAGCCATCAAGGTGGTCGCACTCAAGGGCGAGGCGGATAGGAAAGTCAGGCAGGGCCTCACGTGCTTCCTGCACCAGTTCAAAGTAACGCGGCAGATCGGAGAGCGGCATGCGCCAGTCGTCAAAGTACTCCGGCATCGGGTTGTGATCTGACAGGCCGATCTCCGCGAGGCCAATTGATTGCGCATGGCGTGCGTAATCGACCGGATTTCCCTCGGCATGCATGCAAAGCGGTGTGTGCGTGTGGTAATCGGTGAGCATGGGGCTTTTTCGCTGCATTGAGCACTCTGGCAAGTTGATCGCGCTGCATTTCACGGCATGGGAAAGCATGCGCACACTGAAAGCCTTCATTTTTGATCTCGACGGCACCTTGATCGACTCGCTCGCAGACATCGCGGAGTCGATCAACCGCATGCTGGATGCGCGGGGTTATCCGCGCTGTGAGCAGGAGGTTTTCAAGCAGATGGTGGGAGATGGCATGGAGAAACTCGTCGGGCGGGCGCTGCCAAAACACGCGAGAAGTGAAGAGCTAATCAAAGCTTGTGTGGAGGAGTATCGGGCGCATTACGACACCCTGTGGCAAGCGCAGACGCGGCCTTATGACGGCATCGTGGCGATGCTGGCAGAGTTGAAGGGCAGGGGAATGAAACTCGGCGTGATCTCGAACAAAGCGCATCGCTTCACCGTGCCGATGACGGAGCATTTTTTTGGCACGGGAGTGTTTGATCATATTCTGGGCCAGCGTGCGGAGGTGCCGCGCAAGCCGGATGCGGCAGGTGCGCATGAGATGGCGGCGTTTTTGGGCCTGCAGACGAATGAAATGGCCTATGTGGGTGATTCGGGCATCGACATGGAGTTTGCGAAGAATAGCGGCATGCAGGCCATCGGCGTGCGTTGGGGATTTCGCAGCGAAGCGGAGCTATTGGAGTGTGGCGCTGACGTGCTCATTTCGCACCCGGCGGAATTGTTCGATCTTGAGAGAAAATAATGTTCCACCGATAACTTGAGAGCGGGAAATAGGGCCATTAGTATCGGCCCGCTGTGAAATTCAAATCCCCCCTATCCTTGATGCGTGCCATTCTCGTTCTCGGCACGGTGTTGCTGGCCTCATGCCAGTTGTTCCGCAAAAAGCCACCAGCTCCGCCGCCGGAGCCCGTGAAGGCTGAATGGAAATACCCCGGTGAATGGACGGGCGGCAGCAAGGCCATCACGAGCATGGTGATCAATGTGGATGCGCAGCGTGCCATGCTGTACCACGGTGATGAAGTGGTCGGCTGGACCTATGTGGCCAGTGGCATTGCTAGCTTCCCGACACCAACAGGCAGTTTCAAGGTGCTGGAGAAGATCAAAGACAAGGTCTCCAACTTGTATGGCAAGGGCTTCGATGCGGCTGGTAAGCTGGTGAACTCAGACTTCAAGCAGGGTAGAGATCTGCTGCCTGAGGGTGGACGTTTCGAAGCAGCGAAGATGACTTACTTCATGCGTCTGACGGGTGACGGTGTGGGCATGCACATTGGCCCGATTCCGAAGCCTGGCCGCCGCGCCTCGCATGGCTGCATACGACTGCCTTCGAAGATGGCACCGATCTTGTTTGAGCACACCTCGGTTGGCACTCCGGTGACGATCACCGGCAGCGGCCCGGAATATGCGACCTACCTCAAGCAATCGGCGGAAAAGGCCAAAGCAAATGCTGCCAAACTGGCCGCCTCCAAGAAGAAAGCAGAAGAAGCTGCGGCACAGGCCACTGCGGCGACGACTCTCGCCCCTGATGATCCGAACGGCCCGAAAGGTGGCGTAGTGCCGCCAGCGGGCACCGCACCGGCTCCCACGACGCCACCGCTCGGTGCGCCTCCGGGAACGCCAGCCACACCGCCGGAAGAAGTGAAGCCTGCGACACCGGCGAATCCACCTCCGGCGAACAATTGATCCATCAACCACGAAGGCGGGCAGCAATGCCCGCCTTTTTCATGACCATGTTGCCGCAAAGTTCATGGCGCTGTCATCAAACGACATCGGCACTTTAAATCGATGATCTTTGGCCCGAAGGCTCAACCCATCAGTAGTGCTGACTCACGCTGGACCTGACCCATTCCGCGCACTTGGTCAGAATGGTGAATAGCCTAAAACGAAAAACGGCAAGCGACCGGTGAGATCGCTTGCCGTCATTTGTCGAAGCTTTCGGGCTACACCTTGCTACCGGCAGCGGCTGCCGCAGCGATGGCTTGCTGGGCCTTCATTTGCTCAAGCTGGGCGTCAAGCACCTGACGCTTGAGGCTGGTGCCGGTCTTCTTCGCATACCACAGCACGAGCGGGGAGGCGATGAAGATGGAGGAGTAGGTGCCGAGCAACACACCGATGGTGATCGGCATGGCGAACTCCAGCATGGCCGGATTGCCAAGGAAGAGCAGCACAATCATCGGGGCGAGAGCTGTGGGGCCGGTGAGGAGTGTGCGAGAGAGCGTTTTGCAGATGGCCTCGTTCATCATGTCACGCATGCTGCCACCGGTGCCTTTCTGGATCGTTTCGCGGATACGGTCGAAGACGACGATGGTGTCGTTGATGGAGTAACCAGCGATGGTGAGTAGCGCACCGACGTGGATGATGCTGAGTTCCTGCCCGAACAGAACGCACAGGCCGGGAACCATGAGCACGTCATGGAACAAGGCGATGATGGCACCAAGGGCGAAGGCGAACTCATAGCGCATCATCAAATACAGGAAGATCGCGATGAGGGCGGCGAACATCGCCCAGCAGGACTGTTTGGCGAGTTCAGAACCGATCACGGAGCCGACGGTGGCGATGCTGGTGCCGAGAACGGTATCGCTCTTCCATTTGCCGCCGATAGCGTTTTGGAGCACCGGGCCGCTCTTTTCTTCACAACGGATGCTCAAATTGAGCGCACCAGTGGCGTCGCTCTTGCGCTGGATGTAGTAGCTGCCGATATCCTTGCCGTCCGGCTGCTTGAGTCCTTTAAACAAGGCGTCGAACTCGGCGTCGGCGATGTCCTTGCCTTTGGTCAGCGTCACATCCACACGGCTGCCGCCACGGAAGTCGATACCGAACCCGGCGCCGCCTTTGTAGGCGAGTGTGCCAAAGGAGATCGCGGTGACGACGAGTGAGGCGATGATGAACTTCGGTGCCGAGGACAGGATGTCGAAGATCTTGTCGGGGATGATTTTGGTCGTGTGAATCTTGTGCAGGATGTTCTTGTCCACCACCCACATGAAGATCACACGGGTAACGATCAGCGCACCGATCATCGAAGAAATCAGACCGATCATGAGCGTGACGGCGAAACCTTTGACCAGACCGCCGGAGATGACGAACAGGATGAGTGCGGAAATGAGCGTGGTAATGTTCGAGTCGGCGATAGCGGAGAAAGCCTTTTCATAGGCGGCCTCCAGTGCGGCACCGAGTGTCTTGCCCGCCTCCATCTCCTCACGCAAACGTTCATAGATGAGCACGTTCGCATCCACAGCCATGCCGATGGTCAGCACGACACCAGCGATACCCGGCATGGTCAACGTGAAGCCGAACAAGGCCATGGAACCGAACAGGATGGCGATGTTGATGACGAGACCGATGATCGCCACAATTCCGGCGAGGCGGTAAATAAACAGCATGAAGCAGGTGGTGATGATGAGTGCGGCAATGCCGATCCACTTGCCCTGATCAATCGAGGACTGGCCGTAGGCGGAGGACACCGAGCTTTCGGCGAGAATTTTCATCGGGTTCTGCAAGGGATTGCTCAGCAAAGTGGCCAGCGTGTCGGCTTCCTGCTGGCTGAAACCCTTGCCGCCACCGCCGGAGATTTCCGCCCTGCCGCCAAACTGCTTGGCGTTAAGTTGTGGTGCGGAGTGAATCCTGCCGTCCACGATGATGGCCATTTTGTTGCGGAAATGGACCGCTGCCAGATCGTCAAAGAGCTTGGCTCCCTCGCTGTCGAATTGAAGCGCCACCTTGTTACCTTCAGCATCGACCGTGCGGAAGGCTTTGGAAACGTACTTGCCCTCGATCTCCGCGGTGTCACGGACGAGTTCGGATTTGGAAATGACCGTGCCGTCTTTGGCAGTGATGGGATCGCTATAATCCATCTCGACCCAGCCGGGTTCTTTGATGCCGCCACGGGCCTTGATCTGTTCCAGCTTCGAAGCGCTGTCGGGATGCACCCGGCGGAACTCGAGGTGCGCCACGGTCTGGATGGTGTCGCGCACTCCTTTGATCTCTTCTTCGGTGATGCCGGGCATCTGGATCACGATGCGGTCTGCGCCTTCTGGCTGCATGGTGAGATCTTTCTGACCATCAGGATTCAGACGTTTTTCAAGAATCGCGATCGCCTGCTGCACATCGCTGCTGGTGACCAGTTTGGGCGTGCCGTCGTCATTCTTGCCAGGGGCGAGTTGCACGATGAATTCACTGCCGCCCTGAAGGTCGATGCCGAGCTGAAGGCCCATCGTTTTCGCGGTGTAGATGGCCGAGAAGGCAGTAAGTGCGACGAGCAGCGTGCCGATCCAGCGCTTGGTCTTATGAACGGCGGTGCCGATATAGACCAGCAGCATCAACAGGATGGAGGCACCGACGAGGAAGGTGGCGAAGGGATTCATGAACAGGTTGGCAGGGGGTTGGGGAAATTAGGCGGATTCAGCTCAAGCCTCGGTCGCTTCGACGACATCGGACTTTTTCGTCACAGCAGCGATCTTGGTGCGCTCGTACTCGACTTTGACGTTGTCGGCGATCTTGACCATCACCGTGCGATCTTTCACACTGGTGATGATGCCATGCACGCCGCTTTCCATGATGACATGGTCGCTCACGGTGACGCTGGCGATGAGCTTTTGATGCTCCTTCATGCGCTTCTGCTGCGGGCGGAAGATGACGAAGTACATCACCACGATCATGAGGATGGGCAGCATCATAGGACTGCCGAGGAGGCCGCCTTGGGCTCCGGCGGGTGCGGCTTGGGCCAGAAGGAGGGCGTTATCGAGGGAGGTAGAGATCATGATTCGGAGGCAGCGGGGTGGGACGTATATTTCGCGACGACCTCTGCCCGGAACTCGGCGAAACAACCTTGTTCGATCGCTTGACGTGCCCTGGACGCGAGGGACGCGTAGAAATGCAGGTTATGGAGAGAAATCAACCGCAAACCCAGAATCTCCTGAGCCTGCACCAGATGCCGGATGTAGGCCCTGGAAAAGCCCCGGCACAGCGGGTGTGTGTCCTCGGCCAGGTCGCGGAAATCCTTCGCATGGCAGGCATTGCGCAGATTCATCATACCCTCATGCGTGAACGCAGTGCCGTTTCGGGCCAGTCGTGTGGGCAAAACGCAGTCAAACATGTCGATGCCGCGCGCGATCAGTTCGATCATCTGCGGCGGCGTGCCCAGACCCATGGCGTAGCGGGCCTGATTCGCTGGCAGCAGCGGCGTCACCCATTCGGCGATGCGCATCATGTCCTCTTCAGGTTCTCCCACGCTCAGCCCACCGATGGCGTAGCCGTCGAAACCCATCGCCACGAGTTCCCGCGCCGATTTTTTGCGCAAATCCTCATACACACTGCCCTGCACGATGCCGAAGTGCTGCTGCGCCCCGCCGCCTGTTTGCGGCTTGTGTTCGTCAATCCAAGCCCGGCAGCGTTTCGCCCAGCGCAAAGTCAGATCGAGGCTCTTTTCGGCCTCTTTGGCCTCGCAGGGATACGGTGTGCATTCGTCAAACAGCATCGCGATGTCAGATCCCAGCGCCGCTTGTATTTCCATCGACGTCTCCGGCCCGATGAACATTGGTGTGCCGTCGAGGTGGTTTTGGAAGTGGCAGCCTTCTTCTTTAATCTTTCGAAGCTTTGCCAATGAAAAGACCTGAAAGCCGCCGCTATCAGTCAAAATCGGCCGGTCCCAGTTCGCGAACGCATGCAGCCCACCCGCCGCCTGCATGATCTCCATCCCCGGCCGCACAAACAAGTGGTAAGTGTTCCCGAGGATGATCTGCGAATTCAACGCCTTCAATTCATCCGGATGCATGGCCTTCACCGTGCCCTGCGTCCCCACCGGCATGAAGACCGGCGTCTCCACCACGCCATGCGGCGTCGTCAGCCGCCCGCGACGTGCGCTGGAGGATGGATCAGTGGCGAGAAGTTCGAACATGGCCGGAAAAAGGGCGCGGAGTCTCGCCGATATGCCTCCAACACGCAACGTCGCCTTGCTCATTTCTCAATCCGCCCTACTCTCGCCGCCCTTATGCTTAGAGCCGGTATCGTTGGTCTTCCAAACGTTGGTAAATCCACCCTATTCAATGCTGTCACCCGCACCCGCAAGGCGGAGGCAGCGAACTATCCTTTCTGCACCATCGAGCCGAATACCGGTGTCGTGACCGTGCCGGATGAACGACTCGCCGTGCTTTCGAAGCTCTCCGGTTCGTCGAAGCTCGTCCCTGCGGCCATCGAGTTCGTGGACATCGCCGGTCTGGTCAAAGGCGCGAGCCAGGGCGAAGGCCTCGGCAACAAGTTCCTCAGCCACATCCGCGAAGTCGATGCCATCGTGCATGTCGTGCGCTGCTTTGAAGACGGCGACATCACGCACGTCAGCGGCACGATTGATCCCGTGCGCGACATCGAGGTCATCAACACCGAGCTCATCCTCGCCGACATGGACGCCATCCAGCGCCGCAAGGACAAGGCCGAAAAGAATGCCAAAAGAGGCGAAAAAGACGCGAAGGCCGAAGTCGCTATCTGCGAGAGGCTGATCCCGCATTTCGACGCCGGAAAGCCCGCCGTGACGCTCGAAATGACCGATGACGAGCGCAAGCTGGTGAAATCCTTCTTCCTGCTCAGCTCCAAGCCCTGCATCTTCGCTTGCAACGTCGCGGAGAACGATCTTGCCGCTGCCTCCAACGATCCAGATAATCATCCCTTCGTCGGTAAAGTGCGTGAATACGTGAAGCATGCCCACGAGGCCAGCGCCGTCGTCGTCAGCGCCGCCATTGAAAGCGAATTGATCGACCTCAGTGACGAGGAAGCCAAAGCCTACCTCGCCGACATCGGTGTGACGGACAGCGGCGTCTCCCGCCTGATCAAAGGCGTCTATGACCTCCTCGGCCTCCAGACTTACCTGACCACCGGCGAGAAGGAAACTCGCGCCTGGACCATCGTGAAGGGCATGAAAGCCCCGCAGGCTGCGGGTGTCATCCATGGTGACTTCGAGCGTGGCTTCATCGCCGGTGAAATCGTTCACTACAATGACCTCGTCGAACTCGGCTCCAACGCGAAAGCCAAGGAAAAGGGCAAGTGGCGCATCGAAGGCAAAGAATACGTCATGCGCGACGGCGACGTCGTCGAGTGGCGCTTCAACGTGTGATCAGAGGTGAGACGGTGTCTGCTCAGGGCTCTGCCCACACGCGGCCCTGTCCTGTGCGGAACGAACGTTCCAGACTGCCAAAGAGCGAGTTTAGCGATGCTTCTTCCTTAAGCACGAATTCGATCGTGTGTGCATGCGTCGATGCCGGGTAGTTTTTCACGACCTTGGGAGTTGTCAGTTCGGGCGAGACGCGGCCAGCGGCCTGTTCGAACATACCCTTGGCTTTTTCCAAGGCCTGCGTGCCTGCACTCAGCGTGCTGCTGCCGGTCTCTGGCTTGTAAGGCTCTAAGAAGTAAAAGCGGACGATCTGCGCAGAATTAAGCGTGAGATTGACCTCAACCACACGTGCTACGCCATCAGAGATGTATTCATGCTTTGAGAGCGCGATGATCGAGTTGCAGCGCACGATGTAGTTGCCGCCTTTGAGTCTGGCGTCCCAGAGGCCATCACGCGTGACTTGATCCTGTTGTCCCCCCTGTCCGGTGGGAGCTTGTGCGGGTGCCGACTGGGCTTGGAGTGATAGAGGTGCAAGAAGCAGCAAGGCGGCGATTAGCGTTTTCATAGTGATGTCATTGTGTGGCCTACCCGTGCCGCTGGCAAGAGCTGGAAATGCCGGATCGCTGTGACAGGAACGCACAACGCCTAAAGCCGCATCATCCATCCAAACTTCCCAAATCGTGCCGTATAGATACTGACTGAACGCCGCAAAAGCTGAACTCCTGAGCTCAAATTCTGAATCAAAGTCTCCTTCGCGCCCCGTTTAGTTTTTGAACCTGTTAACCTCTTACGCCCATGTTTACCTTCACCGACAAAGGCTCCGTCACCAATTGCGATGGCATTTCGCGGCGCGACTTCCTCTCCGCAGGGACTCTCAGCGCCATCGGCCTGACGATGCCCGGCTTTGCCAAACTGAAGGCTGAGGGCAAGGTGGATGCCAAAAAGAGCAACAAGGCCTGCATCATGATCTTCAACCTCGGTGCGCCGAGCCAGCAGGACCTCTGGGACATGAAACCGGACGCACCGAGCGAGATTCGCGGCCCCTTCAAGCCCATCCGCACGAAGAGCAATGCCTTCGAGATCTCCGAGATCCTGCCACTGCACGCGAAGATCGCGGACAAGTTCAGCCTCGTGCGCTCTTGCTATCATACTGCTGCTGCGGTGCATGACACCGGACATCAGATGATGCAGACGGGTCGTCTTTTCACCGGCGGTGTGAACACGCCGCATGTCGGCAGCGCTCTCGAATTCCTCCAAGGCCGCCGCAGCGATCTACCCGCGCACATCATCCTGCCGGAGTCGATGGGCCCCACCGGTGGCAACATGCCGCATGGCCAGGATGCCGGTTTCCTCGGCAAATCCTTCGATCCTTTCGTGCTGAACGCTGATCCGGCCGTGAAGGACTTCAAAGTGCCCGATTTGCTGCCGCCGAAGGAAATCAGCGAAGTGCGTCTCGAACGTCGCCGAGAAATGCGCGGACTCGTGGATAGCAGCGTGCGCAATTTCGAATACAGCGAGCAGGCGAAGCTCATGGACAGCAACTTCGAGTCCGCGTATCGCATCATGACCAGCACGCAGGCCCGCGAGGCCTTCGATCTCACCAAAGAGCCGCTGAAAGTGCGCGAGCGTTACGGTTTGAACCGCTTCGGTCAGAGCTGCCTGCTCGCGCGTCGTCTGGTCGAGCGCGGTGTGCGTTTCGTCACCGTGAACACCTTCATCACGGTGTTTGGCGAGATCACCTGGGACATCCATGGCTCCAAACCATTCACCAGCATCGAAGGCATGCGCGACATCGTCGCGCCGATGTATGACCAGGGCTACAGCGCTCTCATCGAAGACCTTTTCCAACGCGGCATGCTCGACGACACCATGGTCACCTGCCTCGCCGAATTCGGCCGCACGCCGAAGATCAATCCCGCCGGTGGTCGCGACCACTGGCCGAACTGCTGGACCGTGAACTTCGCCGGCGGCGGCGTCAAAGGCGGCGAAGTCATCGGCAAGAGCGACGACATCGGCGGCTACCCCACCGAGCGCCCCGTCGCGCCAAAAGAAATCGTCGCCACCATCTACCAAGCCCTCGGCGTCGATCTCCACACCGAACTCCCCGGCCCTCAGGGGAGACCGTATCCCGTCGTCGATTTCGGCACGCAGGCGATCAAGGAGCTGTTTGCGTAAATCCATCGGAGTGCGGGTGCCTTCACTCGCCAACCCCCATCGCGTTTCATTCATGTTGTCTCGTTATCTCATCATTCTGTTGGCTGCGTCTTCATCGCTCGCCGCCGAAGCACCGTCCTTCCGCAACACCATCCAGCCGATCCTCACGCGCTACGGTTGCGCGATGGGTGCCTGTCATGGTGCTGCGGCCGGGCAGGGCGGCTTCAAGCTCTCTTTGCGTGGCTTTGATGACGAGGGCGATTGGATCTCGATCACGCGCAGTGCGAATGGCCGCAGACTCACGATGGAAGATCCGGCGCGCAGTTTGATCTTGCTGAAGACCGTCAAAGCGGTCCCGCACAAGGGCGACAAGCGCTTTGAGATGAACTCGGTGGAATACAAAGCCATCTCCGACTGGATCGCCGCTGGAGCACCGGGGCCGAAGGCGGATGATCCGCGCATCGTGTCGATCAGCCTCGCGCAGCCGCATCTCGTCACGCAGGCGGGGAAGAGCATTCAGCTCAAAGTCACCGCGAAATTCAGCGATGGTCACAGCGAGGACGTGACGCGTTGGTCAAAATACAACGCCACAAACGCCAGCGTGGCCACCGTCGATGACACCGGCCTCATCAAAACCACCGGCAGCGGTGAGGGCACCGTCAGCGCGTGGTATCTGAGCCAGCTCGCGCTGGCCACCATCACGATTCCAAACGCCAGCAACGTTGATCCCGCCGCCTTCGCCGAGCTGAAGCCGCGCAACTTCATCGACGAACTCACCTTGAAAAAACTGCGCGAGCTGAACATCCCGCCCTCCGGCCGCGCCGAGGACCACGAGTTCATGCGCCGTGCGTTTCTCGACACCATCGGCGTTTTGCCCACGCTCGATGAAACTCGCGCCTTCCTCGACGACAAAGCCGCTGACAAACGCGACCGCTTGATCGACGCGCTGCTTCAACGTCCTGAGTTCGTCGATTACTGGTCGCACCGCTGGAGTGATCTGCTGCTTGTGAATGGCGACAAACTCGCGCCCACGGCGATGTGGTCGTATTACAATTGGATCCGCCGTCACGTCGCCGCGAACACGCCATGGGACGCCATGGTACGCGATCTTCTCACCGCCACCGGCAGCACGCTGGAAAACGGCGCAGGCAATTTCTTCGTCCTCAACGACGAGCCTACCAAGTGCGCTGAGACCGTCAGCATTGCCTTCCTCGGCACCTCCATTGGCTGCGCGAAGTGCCACAACCACCCAATGGAGAAGTGGACCAACGAGCAGTATTACGGCTTCGCCAATCTCTTCGCCCGCGTCCGCAGCAAGAACGGCACGCAGGCTGACGAGCGCGTGCTGTTCTCTGACACGCAGGGCGATCTCGTCGCTCCGCTCACCGGCAAACCACCGCCGCCGCGCCCACTTGATGTCACCACGCCGATCTCAGTGACCTCCACCGAAGATCGCCGCATCGTGCTCGCCAATTGGCTCACCGGCGCGGATAACAAACTCTTCCAACGCGCCATCGTGAATCGCGTCTGGGCCAATTTCTTCGGCGCAGGCCTCGTCGAAGCCGTCGATGACCTCCGCGTCACGAATGCTGCCAGCAATGAGCCGCTCTTCGCCGCCGCGTGCGATCATCTCGTGCAGCACAAATTCGATCTGAAGGCTCTCATGCGCACCATCCTGCAAAGCGAGACCTACCAGCGCAGTAGCATCACCCTGCCCGAAAACATCCACGACCTGCGCTACGGCTCTCATTACGTCCCGCGCCGCCTGAAGGCCGAAATCCTGCTCGACACCATCAGCGAGGTCACCGCCGCGCCCACCACCTTCAAGATCGACAAGCGCAACGCCAACCGCGGCACCAGCGAAAGCTACCCCATGGGCTTTCGTGCGTTGCAACTACCCGACAGCAACATCGCCAGCTACTTCCTCAAGAGCTTCGGCCGCGCCGACCGCGTCGCCACCTGCGAATGCGAGCGCACCAACGAACCCAGCATGGCCCAGGCCCTCCACATCGCCAATGGTGAGACCTTCAATCAAAAGCTCGCCCAAAAAGACAACCGCCTCGACGCCCTGCTCGCCAGCAAGCAACCCGACGCCAAGATCATCGAAGAAGCCTACCTGTTGACGCTGACTCGCGAACCCACCGAACGCGAACTCACCAAAGCCACCCAACTTCTCGCCACCGCCAAACCCGAAGACCGCCGCACCACGCTCGAAGACATCTTCTGGAGCCTGATGGGATCGAAGGAGTTTTTGTTTAATCACTGAGGTCTATGGAAAGAGATTTACCAGTAATCTTTTTTCTTGGATTGCTCCTGACAGGCTGCGCGATCAGCACTGCTGGAAATGAGCAGCCAAAGCCAAAATCAGTGAAAATCACTTTGTATGGCTATCCGTCCGACTGGACTCACGATCTGCCGCTCAAGAAACCCTCTGAAACGGCTATCCGCGATCTGACCAGAGGCAAAGTACTTTATTCTAACAAACTCGATTTGAGTCGCGGCATTCCCATTTCGTCATTTGCACCACAACGACGGTCACATGCCAAGATGATAGCTCTATTTCGGGAGCATTCGATTACGCATGTCAGTGGAGACCACGATTTGGATTATCTTCCCTATCCCTTCTATCATGAGGTCGGTTGGATTGATTGGTTTTTGGTTCGCCGTGACGAAAACAAGGGAGTTGTTAGGATCACGTGCGAAAGAAACAGGGGCATATTCGGATCAAGGAAATCCCTGGTCGATCAGGCCAAGAATGGAGATGAACTGATAGGAGCGTGGGGATTCTGAACCATGAACATCGACCAACATCATCGCCCTCTGCCGTTGCGACACCGAGTTGCTTCACCCGATGCCAGCCAAGCCCAACGGGCTTGCGTCATGCAGCCCAGCGTTCGTAGAACCCTGGGTATCGAGCCAACCCAGGCCTCCATCTCGCCGAACCCCAACGGGGTTCCGTCAATGGTCGAATCGCCAATCAGCTTTCGCTTCGCGCGGCAGCGTCCTGGAGTGCTCCAGCCCTCTGGAGCTTTTCGCAGGCCAAACGACACTCGAAAGCGCCGTAGGGCGTGCGCACTCCAAGACGGTTCCGCGACATCAGAGGACTCGTCTCAGATCAACACCGCCCCTGATGCCACAACCTCCGGCTTAAGCACCTTCACATGCGTGAAGCTCGAGAAGTCGCCGCCATTGAACGTCAGCAGGTATTCAACGCGATGCGCCGCCATCACGGCGGCGATTCGCGCATCGTGTGTGCGCTTGCCTTTGATGTCATGGGTTCTCACCAACTCAAACCAGTGCGGGAAGATTTCCTGTCGATCGATCAAGAAGGGATACGAGTCGCGGAGTTGCTCAACCTCCTGCTCCGCCTTTTCCGTGTCCCAGCCAAATCCGTTGGCGTCTTTGGGACGTGTGACAACGGCCCAATACTCAATGACCACCTGCGGGCTGAGACAAACCAAATGGCCCTCGCTTGCGAGAACCTTGAGCGCGTCCAAGGCAGCCAGATGCTGCTTGGCGTCGGGATCGGCTGCTCTGAGCCAGAGATTCGTGTCTGCCAGCACTCTCGCCATCAGTCGTAGATACTGTCTCGGCTCACGGCCCAATCCGACAAGCCCGAACCCTCTTGTTGACTCTTGGCCCAGTCGTCGATCATGGCCGCTCTCTGCGTCGGAGTGCGCTCCCGCCATCGCTCTGGAATCACCATGTAGGGATCTGATTCTTCCTCGGAAGCCTCAGTCACCACCAGCTTCACTGACATCGACTTCCCAAGAGAAAATTTCCACGGGCGGTCCAGCCTCAGATGCGTGGCATCGTCAGCGATCACATTGGCTTCAAGCACTCCTGTCATAACCCGATTCTACCCGCCCCCATGATCTCACGCAAGTTCACTCTCCTCCTCGGCTGTTTCCTCACCCTCGCCACCACCCACGCCCAAACCGTGGACTACACGAAGCAAATCGTCCCGCTTTGGGACACCTACTGCATTGACTGCCACAGCGCCGATGACGCGGATGGTGAATTCATCTTGGACACCTTCGCAGCGCTGATGAAAGGCGGGAAGGAAGGCGTCGCCATCGTCGCGGGCAAAGGTAATGAGAGCATGCTAGTGAAGTTCCTCGAAGGGCGTTCGGGTCGCGGTGGGAAGAACGAATTCATGCCGCCGGGCAAGCGCGACAAGCTCAAGCCTGAGGAGATCGCACTGATCAAAGCGTGGATCGATGCAGGGGCGAAAGGTCCGATCATTGCGGAAGGCAAACCGATGCCGAAGGAGGTCATCACACCGAAAATCATGCCCACGGTGGCGCCGAAGCGCTCGATCCAGGCGGTGGCGTTTTCGCCGAAGGTGCAGTTGATCGCAGTGGGACGTTATGGCGAAGTGGAACTGCTCAATCCGGTGACGCGGGCGGTGATTCGCAAGCTTAACGGCATCAAGGGCAAGGCCAACGCGGTCGCGTTTTCGCCGGATGGCGACGCCGTGTATGCCGCAGGCGGCGAAGCGGGCATCGTGGGCGAGGTGAAGCGCTGGAAGACGAGCGACGGCACCTTGCAGCAGTCGTTTGAAGGTCATCTCGACGCCGCGTATGCGCTCGCCGTTTCGCCCGATGGTAAACTGATCGCCACCGGAGCCTACGATCAAAAAATCCGCCTCTGGGACACGGCGACGGGTAAGGAAGTCGCGTTGCTCAAAGGCCACAACGGCGCGGTGAACGGCCTCTCGTTCCGTCCTGATGGCAAGGTGCTCGCCAGTGCTAGCGCGGACCGCACGGTGAAGCTGTGGAGCATTCCGACTGGCCTGCGACTCGAAACGCTCTCGCAGCCGACGAAGGAGCAGACGAGCGTCGTTTTCAGCGCCGATGGTAAACAGCTCTTCGCCGCCGGTTCCGACAATCGCATCCGCCTTTGGAACATCAGCGCCGATGCCAAGGAAGGCACGAACAAGATCGTAACCAGTCGCTTCGCGCATGAAGGCGGCATCTTGCGACTCGCGCTGTCTCTCGACGGCAAACTGCTCGCCTCCACCTCGACCGACAAGTCGCTCAAGCTCTGGAGCACCGCCGATCTCACCGAAAAACTCCCGCTCGAAAAGCAGCCCGACTGGTCCTCCGCGCTTGCCTTCACCGACAAAGCGCAACTCGTCGCCGGACGCATCGACGGCAGCCTCAGCGTCTATGAATCGACCACTGGCAAGACCGTGATGGCTCCCGCGTCAGCCAAGCCAGTCGCCGCGAAAAAAGCCGCGATGGCTGCCAAACCAACGATCACAACGATCACGCCACGCGGTTTGCACAACGGCATGGAGCAGCAGTTGATCATCACCGGCAAAGAACTCGTGAATGCCACGGTGCAGTTCGCCGATGCACGTCTCAAACCTGTCGTCGATGCCGCCGCCAGCTCACCGGCGAAGCTCGTGTTCAAAGTCAAAGTGCCCGCTGACCTGCCGCGTGGTGGTTATGAACTCTCCGCACGCAACGCTCAGGGCGAGACGGATAAAGTGAAACTCTTTGCCGATGACATCGCGCCCACGACTTCCACCGCCGCTGATTTCAAAGCAGCGCCAGTCGCTGTCGCCAAACTGCCCGCGAGTCTTTGGGGCACGCTGATGGAGATCGGCCAGCACGACGCGTATCGCATCCACGCAAAGGCGGGCGAGGAACTCGTGCTCGATCTTGCCGCCGCGCAGGTCGGCAGCACGGCGAAATCGCCAGCGTTGGAGATCATGGACACGAACCACACGGTGCTCGCCGTGAATCGCGGCCTCGACAGCGGCAGCGATCCTTTCCTCGCCTGGAAAGCACCTGCCGATGGCGATTACATCGTCCTCGTGAGCAACACGACGATGGATGGCAGCGCGAATCATGTGTATCGCCTCACCATTGGCGCACTGCCGTATGTGACTGCGTGGTCGCCACTCGCCGCGCAGATCGGCCAGGACACCCAAGTCACGCTCATCGGCCATCATCTCGGCGATAAAGCCAGCGTGATGATGAAGCCCGACAAAGAAGGCATGATCAATGTCTCGCTTGATGCGAAGGTGCTGCGTTTTCGCTCGATGCCGGTGCTGCGTGTGAGTGGACTGACGCAGATCGAAGAAAAAGAAGACAACGACGACGTGAAGACGGCGCAGATCGTGACGTCGCCCGCCACGGTGAATGGCAGGCTCATGAAGCAAGCTGTCGCCGACACCGACCACTTCGCCTTCGACGCGAAAAAAGGCCAGACGTGGATCATCGAGACCGTCGCCGATCAAGCTGGCTCGCCTGCCGATACGAAGCTCGACATCCTTCACAACGACGGCCAGCCCGTGCAACGCGTGCTGCTTCAAGCCGTGCGCGACAGCTACAACAACTTCCGCAGCGTCGATGCCAACAACCCGGACATCCGCCTGCAAAACTGGGAGGAGATGGAGCTCAACGAGTTTGCCTATTTCAATGGCGACGTGATGAAGATCTTCCGCATGCCGCGCGGTCCTGACGGCGGCTGTTTCTTCTACACCTCCGGCGGCAAACGCAGCGCCTACTTCGACACCACCGCGAACTCGCATTCGCTCGACGAACCCTGCTACATCGTCGAGCCACGGCCTATCGGCAGTCAGATCGTGCCGAACGGCCTGCCCGTCTTCACCTTGAACTATAGCAACGACGACAGCGGCGACCGCAAGCTCGGCAGCGACTCGCGCCTCACCTTCACCGCGCCTGCCGACGGCCGTTACATCGTCAAAGTCACCGACACCCGCGGCTGGAGCGGCGAGCGTTTTGTTTACGCCCTCACCATCCGCGATCCGAAGCCCGACTTCAGCGTCAAACTGGCCGGTGCGAACCCCACCGTCATGCCCGGAGCGTCCATCGGCTTCTCCTTTCGCGCGGATCGTATCGATGGCTTCGACGATCCGATCCAGATCGACATCACCGGACTGCCGCAGGGTTATTTCGCCTCCTCGCCGATCCTCATCGAAGCCGGGCACGATTTGATCAGCGGCTCACTCCATGCCGCGCCCGATGCCAAAGCAGATGCCGATTGGAGCAAGCTCAAGATCACCGCGAAGGGCAAAAGCATCACGCGCGACGCGGGAACCTTCGGCAAAGTCACGCTCGGTGCCGCGCCGAAGTTCATCATCGTCATGGAGCCTGACAACGGCGGCAAAGCCGTCATGCGCGATGTGAAGGACGAAACCAAACCTCTCGAAATCACCCTCGTCCCCGGCCAGACCGTCAAAGCGTGGATTCGCGCCGTCCGCCTCAAAGACGACGGCATCATCAACCTCGACGTCCATGGTCTGCCGCACGGCGTCATCGTCGATGACATCGGCCTCAACGGCGTGCAGATCCGCGAAAAGGAAAACGAGCGCCCCATCTTCTTCCGCGCCGCCAATTGGGTGAAGGACCAGGACACCCTCATCCATGCTGCGCTCAGCAGTGCGCGCAACGAACACGACAGCGCCGGTTTGCAGACGTGTTTTCCCATGTTGCTGAAGATTCGGAAGACGGCAGGCGTGGCGGTGAAGTGATCGTTTGGTTATAGCGCATACACGTGCAGCTTGGCATCATGAGCCGTCGACGTTATTCCATGCCATGATTCAGCTCCATGAATTGCTCCACAGCCGTGGTCTCCCGCCCACACCCCGAAGCACGAAACTAATTCGTCATCAGGACTCCCGTTTTGAATTGGAGAGTCTTGTCGCCACTGGACATTTTGAAACCTATCAGCGCACCCAATCAAAGCCGGTTTTTAACTGCTCTTACATCGTTTCATTTCTCGGAGAACGACATTCGCATGCCCGGCTGCACGCAGCGTATCGAGTTTTAGGGATGAAGGATGACCCTGCTCGCAAATGGCCGGCCAACTGGCCTTGCCCGGATATGCCGCCAGGACGCTTCTGGTATGATTTGGAGCGCCTCCCTGCTTTTGATGACCTTTCTGGCCGAGTTGTGATCGACTGGGGCGCCTCTACCAGGGCTTGGCATCAGTGGTTTTCTCCAAAGGAAATCGTGGAGGTCTATCCGACAGGCTACGTGCGAGAGTTTCCGGGCTACGAGCAGATTTTGCTCACGCATGCGGAGTTAAAGCAGATCATTGAGGCTCCGCTTGCTCATCGTGAATGGCATCGGGCACTCGGCAGAGTGGCTGGCATTTATCTGATCACTGACACGACCTCGGGACGTCAATACGTCGGTTCAGCATACGGAGATGAAGGCATCCTTGGGCGCTGGAAGTCATATGCCATCACTGGTCACGGCGGAAACATTCAATTGAAAGACGCGTTGGCAGCAAATCCACATGCGTTTCACCACTGGCAGTATTCGGTGCTCATGTCTCTTCCCCAGACGCTTTCCAAAGACGAGCTGCTTGGGTTTGAATCTCTCTACAAACGAAAGCTCGGATCAAGGGCTCACGGACTTAATGGCAACTGATTGAGAGCAGCATTCTTGACGCGACCGAGTTCGTTTTCAGTTCGGGTTTCCGATGCTGCGAAGGGGTGAAATCGGAATCAGAATTCCGAGCTACAAAACGCCGTGCCGCCACGTTCAAGCAGGCACCATGAATCGTCGCCATTTCCTCCAGCAAGCCCTCGCCGCATCCGCTTACGTTTCTGCACCCGCCATCCTGAGCGCGAAGTCGCCGAACTCGATGTTTCAGGTGGCTTCCATCGGTGTCGGCGGGATGGGAGGTGTCACGATGATGAGCGTGCTGCAGCATTCCAAAGTGCGGCTTGTCGGCATGTGCGATGTGGACGCGAAGACGCTCGAACTCGCGCGTGGTGGCAATGCAACGCGTCGCAAAGAGTTGCAGGACCCCGATGCGGCGGCGCGACTGGCGGATGCGGCGGTGTTTCGCGATTATCGTGAGATGCTGGCCAAACTCGGCGACAGCATCGACGCGGTGACGATCGGCACGCCGGATCACATGCATGCGGCGATGGCGGTGACGGCGTTGCGAGCGAAGAAGCATGTCTATTTGCAGAAGCCGCTCACGCATCACATCCACGAGGCGCGGATTCTTGGCGCAGAGGCGGCGAAGGCCGGGGTGACGACGCAGATGGGCACGCAGGGGCACTCCAGCATCGAAACCTCGCTTGCGGTCGATCTCATCAAGAGCGGCGCCATCGGCAAGGTGAAGGAAGTCATCTGCTGGGAGAACAAGAAGGCCAACTGGTGGCCGAAAGTCACCGAGCGCAAAGCCCAGGCCGATCCAGTGCCGGAGAACATCGACTGGAACCTGTGGCTCGGTGTCGCGAACGGGGTGCCGTTTCTCGATGGGGCGTATCATCCGTCCATGTGGCGCTCGTGGGTCGATTTTGGCGTCGGCATGATGGGGGACATGGGCTGCCACTACTTCGATGTGGTGTTTGCCTGCCTCGGTTTGCAGGCACCGAAGCGCGTGCGCTGCCTCGACGAAGGCAGCAAGGGCGATCTGTATGCGCAGAAGCGTCATTTGGAGCTCGAATTCCCCGGCACACCGCTCACGGCAGGAGACACGATCAAGATGACCTGGAGCGATGGCGGCTACGAGTATGACAAGCGCGTCATCAAGCCCAGCGTGCTCACGAAGGAAACGCCGAGCGGCATTTTCTTCATCGGCGAAAACGGCGGCATCTTCAAACCGCACAGCCAGCGCCCGTGGCTCGTGCCGGAGGAAAAATTCACCGGCCACACCTATCCGAAGACGCGCATCGCCAATCACTACACCGACTGGGTCGATGCGTGCATGAAGGGCGAGAAGGCAGCGACCGATCTCCCGACTTACGGCTGTCCCGTGACGGAGGCCGTGCTTCTCGGCGTCCTCGCCGAGCGCAATCCGGGTGATTGGATGGAATGGGACGCCACCGCAGGCAAGATCACCAACAAACCGGAGTTGAATGCCAAGCTCACGCGCAAGTACCGCGATGGCTGGAGTGTCGAGGGTTTGGGCTGATGATCGTCGGTGATGTTACTTAACATCCGCAAAGCAAGCGCAAAGATTGCCACAAGAACAGCATCGCAGACGTTGCGCTTATGCAATGCCGCCGTAGCATCCGGCGTCCCATGAGCGCGCACGAGCACAAACCAGACTCACGTCTGAAGCAGGCGGAAAAGATCGCCACCCATCCCGAGCAGTACAAAGTCTGCGAAGGCTGCGGTTCCATCGTGGTGACGCGTGCCGTCACCTGCCCGAGCTGCCACGCCTACATGTTCGACAACACGCCCGTGCGCGTGATCGCGCAGGCGAAGGAACTGGCGCTGCGTGCCGCGAACTCGGTGCTGGCGTCGGACTTGTCGTAATTAGGGTTTGTTCGTCGGCATTTCGACAGAGATCTCCCCGCGCAGCAATTTGCCGAGCATGCCTGTGAGCCAGAGGTAGTGATCGTTTGGCAGACTGGGTTCGGCAAGGAATCGACTGTCACCCACAGGAGGCTGATTCATGGTTTTTAAAATCGCCGTGCCTTCGTCCAACTCATCAAACATGGCGACGTAGAGCATCTGCGCGTCGGCTTGTCTCGCGGCTACGGCTTGCGACCAGAGGAATTGGCCACCAAGACGCGGAATGGCATCGAACTTCGCTTCCTGGCCGCGTGACCTGGAGAGATTCTGCCAACTGAAGCCGGGGAAGATCACGGGCAGGTAGTCGATCTTGCGTTCTGCGCACCACGCCACGTCCGGCTTCAAGGTTTTCTCGATTCGATTGGCCGCGTCCTGCGGCGTGCCGAGTCTTCCCACGGCCCAAGGACTGACGATGTCGGCGCGGGCGATGAGTTCGTGGAGTTTGCGATCCTTGATGCAGTCGTGATCGAGTGTTCTCCAGTAGTACGGCACGCCGAGCATGATCGCGCAGCCGTCATCGCGCAGGAAAGTGATCAGACGCGACCATTCATCGAGCATTGGCGTACGGTCATTGAAGCCAAGGCCCCAAAGGGCGACGAGCGGCTTGCCGTGATGCTTGAAGTAAGCGGGATTTTCACGGTCGAGGCGTTTTTCCGTGGTGAGGCGTTTCCAGTCGTCGATCACGAGTTGAATGCCGCCTTCTTTGATGCCGCTGAGGTCATACATGAGCGTCCAGCCGCGTCCGTTGGCTTTCGCGGCGGCCTGGCAGTGCGCGAGCACCTGATCCATCGGTTCGCGGAAACGTTTATCGCGGGTGGTGGTGACGAAACGCTGCACGAAGGTACCGTCGATGCCGTAGTCGCGCATCCATTTGAAATGAAGCTGCACAACGGACTCGCGCACGGAGCTGAACACCTCTGCGGTGTGGCCGTCGGCATGCTTGAACGGCGTGGGGAAACGGTCTTGCGGTGGCAGTTCGTTGACATCCGGCCACATCTCGATGTGCGCGTGTCCGGGCTCGAATTTTCCGCCTGCGGCGTAGTGATGCCAGCCGTTGTTGCTGCCATCGCCCTCACAGCGGAACCAGCCTTGGTAGCCGCAGACGACTTTGCCGATGAGCGTGCTCGTATCGACGACTTGGGCGTGGATGGAGCATATGAGCAGGGAAAACAGCGCGAGGGATTTGACCATGCGGATGTTTTCATTGACGAAAGGGAGGCGTCAAGGTGTGATGACGTCCGTATGAAACGACGCGCTTTTGTGGGTTCACTGGCCGCATGGCCGGTCTTTGCGGCCACGCCGGAGCAATCGGAGGAGAAGTCGATTCGAGGCATCGCGGAGGGTTTTCTTCGCAAACACGGCATCCAGGGCATGAGCATCGCGTATGGCCGCGATGGCGTCATTGAATTCGAGAAGGGCTACGGTTTTGCCGATGATGAAGGCAAGGAGCTGGTGACGCCAGAGCATCGCTTTCGTATCGCCAGCATCTCGAAGCCCATCACGGCCACGGCGGTGATGATGGGCGTCGAAAAGGGACTCCTGAAGCTCGATGACAAGATTTTCGGTCCGCAGAGCATTCTTGGCGGCGATCACAGTGGCGATGTCGCTGCGATCACGATTGATCATCTGCTCACGCACACCAGTGGCGGCTGGGCGAACGACAAAAATGACCCGATGTTTAAGAATCCGGCGATGAAGCACGACGATCTCATCGCGTGGACGCTGGCGAACCAAAAGCAGACGCACAAGCCGGGCGAGCACTACGCGTATTCGAACTTCGGCTACTGCGTGCTGGGCCGTGTGCTCGAAAAAGTCACCCAGGCAACCTACGAGGCGGTCATCTCGCAGCAGGTGCTGTCGAAATGTGGCGTCACGAGCATGAAGATCGCCAGGAACACATTGGCGGAGCGCCAGCCGAAGGAAGTGATGTATCTAACGGAAAAACCGGGCGCGGCCTACACGATGAATGTCTCCCGCATGGACTCGCATGGCGGCTGGATCGCCACGGCGGGCGATTTGGTGCGCTTTGCATCGCAACTGCCGAAGCTTCTCAAGGCAGAGTCGATTCGCACCATGACCACACATGGCGTGAGCGAAAGTTACGCCCGAGGCTGGAACGTGAACAAGGTGCCGAACTGGTGGCACGGCGGATCGCTGCCCGGTACCAGCACGATCATGGTTCACACTGCCAAAGGCCTCTGCTGGGCTGGTTTGCTGAATGGTCGCAAGGAAGGCATTGGCCTCGCGCTGGACAAACTGATTTGGCAGATGGGGCGCGAAGTGAAGGCATGGGGGCTGTAGCGCCGCGCCTCATTTTTTGGATGCTGGTCGAACTTGCTGGGCCGGAGGGCCGCTAATACTTGGTGATCCCGGAGCCGGATCGGACAGACGACCGAGAAACAGACATGCGCCGGAAGGAACATGCTGGATCATGAACAGGAAGGGATGGTCGGCTTTGACGACTTGGTGCGGTCGTTCACGCGGCACGCTGTTTTTCGCCCTTATCACTGCCGATGTCACGGCGGCAGCTTTCGTGCCGTCTTCGTCCAGTTCGATGAAGGTGCGGTGAAACACGTTGGAGACATGCACGCGCAGCTTGTCTGCACCGACGACCATGCGTGAAAAATCCGCTTTCTGCATGTCGAACATTTCGCCTGCACCCAATGCCGAGCGAGTTTGTTTGAGGCTCGTGACCGGCGGCACCATGACGATACGCGGCAGTGACAACCTAACTTCGGCGGGAGCAAGCGTGGCGCATTCTGACAGCAGCTCTCCAGTGATCTGCTGTTCCAGCTCCGCGAGGCCGTTGATGGCGTCTGGCAGGATCACCACAAACTGAAACGTCCCGCCCGCATACGGCAGGGCGGCGATCTGGAAGCCGGGCTTCTGCGCGTAATGCAACGCATGCTGCTTGAACATCAGCGGTACCGTTTTGGCATGACCCGCATCGACGTGGAACGGTTGGTTCGTCGTCAATGACTTGGTGAACTGCTCATCCCACGGCATGTCGAAATACACAGCATTGACCAGCACCATGAGTGTCAGGGGATCGAGCGCTCCAGCCGGAACGATCGCAGGAATCTTGGCGTTCGTTTGCTGACTGACCCAATGGTTGATCCGCGCGGTCTCCCCCTGGGCATCGTGAGCGAAATCGGTCGTCATGGCCTCGGCGGCATAGTTGGTGCGGGTGATCTCAAGCCAGCGAGGTTGAAGCGCGAGGCCTTTGGCGACAAAGAGCTGGTTAACGGTGCGGAAGTCCATGGGCACACCAGCCTCTGGTTTCATCCGCAGCGCTTGTTGCAAGCTCTGAAAGCCCTGGTGCAACGCTGGTTCATCACTGCCGAAAGAAAGGGCCTGTTGCATGGATGCCTGTGTTTTCTCGTTCGCACCGGCATAGACCATCGCCAGCGTCGTCTGCACCGACCATGGGGATACAAGGGCATTGCCTGCCGGCAGGAGACGGTGGTGCGCTGCCGCGAAAGCATTGATCGCTTTGACTGCCGGCGCGGCTGCGTCGAGTTCAGCCGCATTGAGGTTCAGCATCGGCAAGACGAGCAACCAGTGGAGAATTTTCATGCAGCCAGCATGGCGTAATCAGGCCCCGTTTTGCAATTTTCATTTTCCAATTCGTATTTTGCGTTCACTTCTCACTTCCAACCATGACTCCCCAGCAAAAAGCAGAATCCCTCGGCATCGTCTTCACGAAGCAACCGCCCGCGTATTTGAACCTGTGCATCCGCAGCGGCAATCAGCTTATCACATCCGGCCATGTGAGTGACTTGAAGGGCAAGCTAGGCGCGGCTGTCACGACGGAGGATGGTTACAAGGCGGCGAAGAACTGTGCGGAGAAGGTGCTGCGCTCGGTGTGGGACACGCATGGCACGTTGGATGGCCTGAAGGTAATCAAGGTACTTGGTTGTGTGAATTCGACGCTGGAATACAGCGACCAGCATCTCGTGATCAACGGCTGCTCCGACCTGTTGCATGAGATTTTCGGCAAGGACGGCGACGGCTATCACGCACGCAGCGCCCTAGGCTTTGCGCAACTTCCCACGGGTGCCGCCGTCGAGGTCGAGGCGATCTTTGAGATCAAAGCCTGACGGCAATAACGAAACCAGAATGGCGAATGACGAATGAATGACCAAGCCCGAAGGTGTTGAAGACTTCGTGCTTCGACATTGGTGCTTGATTCGTCATTTGAGCGGTGCTCTCGGCGGCTAAAAAGCGTCCGGGTTGTCATCGGGGCTTCAACCGCTATTATCCGCGTCCTCTAACATGCCACGAGTCCACATCAAAACCTATGGCTGCCAGATGAACGAGCGCGACACCGAGCAGGTGTCGCAGATGTTCGTCGAGCGCGGCTATACCATGACGGGGACGGACCTGGATGCGGATGTGGTGCTGATCAACACCTGCTCCGTGCGCGATCAGGCGGAGCAGAAGGCTCTGGGAAAGATGGGCATGGTGCGACGACGCAAGGTGCCGCTGGTGACCGGATTCATGGGCTGCATGGCGCAGAGCCGCGGCAGCGAGCTGGTGGACAAGGCGAAGGTGGATCTCGTCGTCGGCACGCAGAAGTATCACCGCGTGGTGGACTATGTGGATGAGATCATTCGCGCCAAAGAAGCGAAGCAGATGGATGAGGAGCGTTTTTCCATCGTCGATGTGGATGAGGAAGAAGCTTCACAAAATACGATTCGAGATCACACGCTGAAGGAGAGACAAGCGAGTGCCTTTGTGAGCATCATGCAGGGCTGTAACATGAAGTGCACCTTCTGCATCGTGCCCTACACGCGAGGCGAAGAGCGCGGCAGGCCGATTGCGGATATTGTGGAGGAGGTGAAACGCCTTGCGGAACGTGGCGTGAAGGAAGTGACGCTGCTGGGGCAGATCGTGAATCTTTACGGTAGGCACGAATTTACTGCGGTAGATGGCAAGAGCCCCTTCGTGCAGCTTTTGGAGGCCGTGCATGAGGTCCCCGGCATCCAGCGCATCCGCTTCACCAGCCCGCATCCCATCGGTTACAAAAAAGACCTCATCGAGGCCTTCACCTACCTGCCCAAGCTCGCCGAGCACGTCCACCTGCCCGTGCAAAGCGGCAGCGATGCCATCCTGAAGCGCATGCACCGGCCTTACACCGCCGCGAAGTTCACCGAACTCGTCCAGCGCATCCGCGCCGCCCGACCTGACATCGCCGTGACCACCGATGTCATCGTCGGCTTCCCCGGCGAGACCGAGGAGAA